>OEIV010000088.1_pt1 | contig 57859 bp, 46 predicted proteins | sample 1539231 | NCBI WGS metagenome assembly OEIV01 (sample SAMN03794762, study PRJEB22550) | activated sludge metagenome | feature: wastewater treatment plant; material: activated sludge; isolation source: Wastewater treatment plant of a petroleum refinery complex | place: Argentina: Buenos Aires ...
GAGTTCGTCGCGGTCCTCTGGTGCGACGAGGCACCCCCACGTGGGTGGGGAGGACGGCGTCGAGTTCGTCGCGGTCCTCTGGTGCGACGAGGCACCCCCACGTGGGTGGGGAGGACCCTGTGTGGGACGATGAATGCGCGGCTGTGTGGGAGGCACCCCCACGTGGGTGGGGAGGACGCGGGCGGGCATCTCGATATGGTCGCTGACGCGGAGGCACCCCCACGCGGGTGGGGAGGACGTCCCGGCTTCCGACGTGCCATCAGCCCGCCCCGAGGCACCCCCACGCGGGTGGGGAGGACGTCCCGTCCGGGTAGAAGCCCTGGGAGGCGGGGGGAGGCACCCCCACGCGGGTGGGGAGGACGGCACGGCGTCCGGGACGAAGCGCCGGGTGCACGAGGCACCCCCACGCGGGTGGGGAGGACCGCGGGGGCCGGTTCGCGTACGCGGAGCCCACCGAGGCACCCCCACGCGGGTGGGGAGGACCGGGCAGCTGGCCCCCGAACACGCGAGCTGCAACGAGGCACCCCCACGCGGGTGGGGAGGACGGCTCGCAGGACCGACCCAGCGAAGATCGTGACGAGGCACCCCCACGCGGGTGGGGAGGACTACACCGACGGCAAGTTGGTCAGCACTGAGAGCGAGGCACCCCCACGCGGGTGGGGAGGACGACCAGGACGAGCGCGCTACGGCGAGATGCCGGGAGGCACCCCCACGCGGGTGGGGAGGACGCCACAGAAGCCGCCCGCCAACGTAACGGCCAGGAGGCACCCCCACGCGGGTGGGGAGGACCGGCCATGTGCGATCGGCGGCGCTGGCATGAACGGAGGCACCCCCACGCGGGTGGGGAGGACGGGGGTGAAAACATGACGATCGATCTTACGTACGAGGCACCCCCACGCGGGTGGGGAGGACCGGTGCGAGCTCGCCTGTGATCAGGGTGTCGCAGAGGCACCCCCACGCGGGTGGGGAGGACCGCACCCAGCGGCACGCCCCAGGGCGGCGACGAGAGGCACCCCCACGCGGGTGGGGAGGACGCGATCTCGGCGTCGCAAGTCACGTCGTGCTGGGAGGCACCCCCACGTGGGTGGGGAGGACTCGAGCATCCGGCGACGGCGACCACACGGGGAGGAGGCACCCCCACGCGGGTGGGGAGGACAGCGTGACCCGCAGCGGGTTCAGCCACGTCCGGGAGGCACCCCCACGCGGGTGGGGAGGACGCTGCGACGTCCGCGCAGAGCGTGAGGTCTGGGGAGGCACCCCCACGCGGGTGGGGAGGACGAGTGGTTCGTCTCCGGTCACCTCCGAGGCGGGGAGGCACCCCCACGCGGGTGGGGAGGACGCTGACCCGATCATGAGACGTGGACAAATAAGCGGAGGCACCCCCACGCGGGTGGGGAGGACCGTCGGACAGTGCGATCAGCAGCGCCTTCTTCACGAGGCACCCCCACGCGGGTGGGGAGGACGGTCGGCGTATCGATCGAGTCGGACCGGTACACGGAGGCACCCCCACGCGGGTGGGGAGGACCGGGCCGCCGACGAACAGCGGGTCGGACGACCAGAGGCACCCCCACGCGGGTGGGGAGGACGATTCTGGATCGCGACCCGACGGCCAGGATCATGGAGGCACCCCCACGCGGGTGGGGAGGACTCGCTGGGTCGGTCCTGCGAGCCGAGAAGGTGGGAGGCACCCCCACGCGGGTGGGGAGGACGATTCTGGATCGCGACCCGACGGCCAGGATCATGGAGGCACCCCCACGCGGGTGGGGAGGACTCGCTGGGTCGGTCCTGCGAGCCGAGAAGGTGGGAGGCACCCCCACGCGGGTGGGGAGGACTCGAACCACGGGCAGGTCGACCGGCGACGAGAGGGAGGCACCCCCACGCGGGTGGGGAGGACCGCGTCGGGGACCCGCTGGCATGTCGACGACTACGAGGCACCCCCACGCGGGTGGGGAGGACGCCTCCGGGTCGTAAGCGACTGCCCGCCAGAAGGAGGCACCCCCACGCGGGTGGGGAGGACGCGTGCACTGCAGCGGATGTGCCGACCGCCACGGGAGGCACCCCCACGCGGGTGGGGAGGACACCGCGGCGACTCATTTTGCGGACCCGTACCAGGAGGCACCCCCACGCGGGTGGGGAGGACGGCTCGGCGCCGGGTTTATCGGGGTGGACGAAGGAGGCACCCCCACGCGGGTGGGGAGGACTCCGCCCCACGGTCTGAATCGCGAGGAGGTGCGGAGGCACCCCCACGCGGGTGGGGAGGACCGCACTCCCGGGGTAATGGCTGGCATCCCCACAGAGGCACCCCCACGCGGGTGGGGAGGACCCCTACCGCGCCAGCTCGTCGTGCCACTGGATGGAGGCACCCCCACGCGGGTGGGGAGGACCCGCTCACGGCCGAGCAGGCCGACCTCGATCGGGAGGCACCCCCACGCGGGTGGGGAGGACACACCGGTACCGGTCGACGCCGTGAACGGCGAGGAGGCACCCCCACGCGGGTGGGGAGGACGCGTGGGAGCGGCTTGCGCCTGGCGATGGCCCGGAGGCACCCCCACGCGGGTGGGGAGGACTCGCCGGGAGCGTTGAGCACAAGCAGGGCCGAGGAGGCACCCCCACGCGGGTGGGGAGGACGAGCCGGTCGTCACGGCTGGAGCGGGGAACACGGAGGCACCCCCACGCGGGTGGGGAGGACCCGCAACCGCGGATCCGGGGTACACACCTGGAGGAGGCACCCCCACGCGGGTGGGGAGGACGACTTCTCCTCGATCTTGTCGCCCTCCGTGACGGAGGCACCCCCACGCGGGTGGGGAGGACTCGGAGAACACGTGCATGTCTGCCGGTACGACGGAGGCACCCCCACGCGGGTGGGGAGGACGCAGTCCACGGTCATGCGCAGGTCACGTCGACGGAGGCACCCCCACGCGGGTGGGGAGGACCGGGGGCACGTCGTGAGTACCAGCGTGGCCCCGAGGCACCCCCACGCGGGTGGGGAGGACGGGCGGCGGCGCCGCTCCGGCTTTGGACCCGTCGGAGGCACCCCCACGCGGGTGGGGAGGACGGCCCAGTGTCGCCCGACGCTGACGCACAGTCGGAGGCACCCCCACGCGGGTGGGGAGGACGGCGACACCAGCGGCGACACCACCAGCCGCGGGGAGGCACCCCCACGCGGGTGGGGAGGACGCGTCGACCCCGACCCGCGAGAAAGTGAGTTCGGAGGCACCCCCACGCGGGTGGGGAGGACAGCTTCGAGGACGTTCATCGCACCGGCGATCCGGAGGCACCCCCACGCGGGTGGGGAGGACGGCCTACTGGGTGCGTCTCGCTGGTGGCATCCGGGAGGCACCCCCACGCGGGTGGGGAGGACGTGCGGTACACGGTGAACAGCTGTTGTGGGAAGGAGGCACCCCCACGCGGGTGGGGAGGACTGGTACGGGTCCGCTGCGACCAGGACCGCCGCGGAGGCACCCCCACGCGGGTGGGGAGGACGCCGGTACTCGACCCCATCGACCGTGACGGTCTGAGGCACCCCCACGCGGGTGGGGAGGACGTTCGCGCCGCTGTTGCAGCAGCTGGCGGAGACGGAGGCACCCCCACGCGGGTGGGGAGGACTGAGTTCGTCGCCAAGCGGCACCACGGTGAGCGCGAGGCACCCCCACGCGGGTGGGGAGGACTCGGTCGTGGTGACACGCGAGGCTGACCCGGTGGAGGCACCCCCACGCGGGTGGGGAGGACTCGCGGCGTGTCGCCGCACGTCGGCCGGGGACGGAGGCACCCCCACGCGGGTGGGGAGGACGAGGCCGAGGTTGCCGCGGGACATCACGACGTGGAGGCACCCCCACGCGGGTGGGGAGGACGCAAGGTTGCAATCCGCGCAGAGAGGCGCGCCGGAGGCACCCCCACGCGGGTGGGGAGGACCTCGACCCGCGCCCGCCTGGTGCGCTCGGAGTCGAGGCACCCCCACGCGGGTGGGGAGGACGGCGGCGACCACTGGCGCCAGAACCGGCCGACGGAGGCACCCCCACGCGGGTGGGGAGGACCTGCTGCTGCGCCGACTCCGCCGACAACCCGAAGGAGGCACCCCCACGCGGGTGGGGAGGACACCAATTCTCAGGATAGTCAGCGCGGCGGCGGGCGCCGCTGGCGCGGGCGCGCCGGCAAATCGATCCCGTCGAAATCAAGCAGGATGCGGTGCGGGTCTCCGTGCACGCGCATTGCCGCGCCAAGTTCGCTGCCGTCAGCGACGATCAACACCGCAGAACCGGAATCGGCATGCGCCTTGATCCGATTCCAGATCCCTTCGCGAACGCGTGCCGACGGCCTCCCCACCCAGACCCCGGCTGCCACCTCCACCATCCAGCGGCTGACGTTGCCTCGCAGCGCCGGAGGGATGGCCTCGACTCGCAGCACGCACATCGGGGATCTCATCGCGGGTCGTTCATCCCGTCCTTGCCGTCTTCGAAGGCATCTTCGTCGAGGGCGAATGGAGGGCCGTCCTCATCTGGCCAGACCTCTGGGTCCCAGTCGCCGAAAGTGGTGGCCGGCTGTGGTGGATCGACGCCCACGATCCGGGCCCAATTTCGTCCTCCCTCGACCGTGCCGTTCTCGTCCAGGAGCCTGTTTGAGCCCTCCTGGACGGCCTCGTCGAGCCCAGGGCCGAGCAGTTCCATGACGTCGGCGACGACTCGTTGCACCAGCCGCGTCTCCCGGAAGGTGCGGCGCATCACCCGACGGGCGGCCGAACCGGGGTCGGCGGTTCGAGCAAGCAGGAACGCGTTCGGGACCGTCAGTTCGGCCTTGTACAGGTCTGCGATGTCGTGAACGAACGATGCGGTCGTTCCCGTGTGCACGAAGCCGAGTTGCGGGAGTGCACCGATTGAGGCGATTCCCGCGAGGCACAGGCCGTACAGGCAAGCGTTGGCTGCGGAGAGCGCCTGGTTCACCGGGTCGGACGCCTCGAAATCTGCCGGGTCGAAGCGCCGCTTGAAATCCGGCGTTCGGTACTTCTTGGCCATCGCCTTGTAGAGGGCTCGCATCCTCGCTCCTTCCGCTCCACGGAGCCGTGCGAGGGTCAGCTCGCCCGGCGGTGGTTCCTCGAACCGCCGCAAGTACATCTGGCGTGCTACCTCAACCCTTGAGCCCGGATCTGCCCACAACCTTGCTTGGGCTTGCGCCCACTTTGACGACGACGTTGTTGCGTACGACCACGCGTGGGTTCTCACGCCCTCGGCCCCAACGGAGAGAACGACCGCACCGCAGCGCGCGAGCGTCTCGATCGCTGGCGAGCTAATCGACGTCCCCGGGCCGAGCATGATCACGGCAATCGCGGCCGCTGGCAGCGGAACGGCGACCGGCCCCGTCTGCTCGGTCGACGTGAACGCGACCACGCCGGTCGCGCTTCGCGCGATCTTGGCTCGGTCGAGGTAGACGAACGAGATCCTGTCCTCGACACGAGCGAGTTGCGTAGGGGACGTCGGTTGTAGAGATCGAGCGTGGCCGACCATTAGCGGAGCGCGGCAACCGACAGCAGGCCGAACCCGTAGGCACGCCCGCGCCCGATGCCGGCTGCAAGGGAACCACGAAGCCGGTCGGCGTCCTCCACGATCCCGGTACCGTCAATGCGGTGGCCGCAGAAGGTCAATCGCGTACCCCCCGCCTTGCGGCCGGTCGCTGATGCTGGCTGAACGAGGGGCTCGCCGGTGGAGCGGACGCCGGCACGCTCGAGCCGTGGTAGCCACCAACCGATGACATCGTCGCCGACAACTGCCTCCATCCGCCGCTTGCCATCGTCGAGGCGGACCTTCTTGGCCGTGTTGATCGTGATGCGGTAGCGGATCCGGTCACCGGCCTTCCACGGCATCGCGAGGTCTCGGTGGCCGGTCCACACGAAGCCGTCGGGCAGTCGTGCGGGGTCGAGGGGAGCGTTGGATTGAACGAGCACGCGTTGGCGGGCATCGTCGGTCTCCACGCGGAACAAGACGGCCGCGGATTGCCGGGCGCTGTCTCCGAGGTCGTCGTCGAACCCGGACATCACTGACCGATGCATCGCCGCGACATCGGCGAGTGCTTCTCGTCCGGAGCGAGTCCGCGGGTCGATGTGAATCTCAGACAGGAACAAGTCAGGCACCGGTCATCGCCCCTTCCAGGAACTCGCGGAGTTCGATCGAGTCGCTGACGGTCGGCAGGTGGGATAGGTCGACGACCTCGTCGCGGACCGGCCGTCGTCCGTACCCGCGATCGAGGAAACCGTGCACGGCGTCGTTCACGTTCGTCAGGCTTCCCGAGGGGTCATCGCCGATCACCTGGATCGAGTCGGAGGAGGCCCGCCCGGCCTGATCGCGTACCCGGCGATTGGCTCGTTGGACGAGCGGCACCTGCTCCGTGAGTGCGTCCCACGGGGTAGTGCCGGCCAGCGTGCCCGCGACCAGTCCCACGTCGGGGAGACAGCACCTTCGACCGAGGTACGGGGCGAAGCGCGGGTTCGTTAGCGAATGGTGCAGCGAGGCAATCAGGTCGGGTGGGCCGCCAAGAGCAGCAGTGAATGCTGCGTCAGCGAGGTACCACCGATCGGTGAGGATCGCATGGCTTCGGTTCTTTCCCTCCGCAGTGCGGAGGCGAGCCTTCGCATGACGACCCATGGCGCCGGTGGTGTGGTAATCGCGTATCGCGATGCCGGGACGGTCGGAGCGGGTCGCCATGACCGAGGCTGCGAGGTCCGCCACGTTGGCGCCCCGCGGCCGACCCTCACATGCTGCGATCAGCCCGATGAGCGCCGACTTCGTCGGGGCGGCAGCCGTGTCGCGCGACCTGAAGCGGCCGGCCCCGGTTCCCCAGCTCTGCAGCGGACCTGACAGGTGCAAGATCAGGCAGTCCATGCTCAGAAGCTCGCGGCGGTCGCGGCCGCGGCCAGCGCGGCAATCGTGTGGTACTCGGCGCCGAGCACAGCGCAGTCACGCTCCGATGTCGTGACGTAACCGGCCGCCACCGCTGGTGCGACCATCTTCGATGCGCGAGCGGAGTAGCGGCACATCTGCTCGACAGCCTTGGATTCGTACCCGTTCGTGGAGCGGATGGCCTCCTCGAACGCTGGAGCGAGAGAAACGGGGCGGTCTGACCGCGCGGCGACCGCGACGATCGCCGGCACCGTATGCGGAGCCGTGGCGTTCTTCTTACCGGACGGCATCGACAACGCCATGGCGCTGATGAATGCCTCCGCAAGAGCGGCGGCGACCTGCGCGTTGCCGCCGCAGTTCGCGACGAGTTCCTCCACATCGATCGTGGCGTACCGGTACAGCGTTCCGCTGGAGAACTCGGTGGTTTCGATCATCGCGGCGCCGGAACCTTCGCTGTCATCGGGGATGTCCTCGACGGCAGTGAAGTAGTCGAACTCGACGGCGGCCGCGTGCACGCTGAAGGCATGGGCCACGGCGACCGCCGCGTCGGCGTTCACCTTGTCGTTGTCCGCGAGCATTCGGCCGAACAAACCGATCGCGTCGGCATGCGTTGCCATCGAGAAGGCAGATGTGATCTCCTTCTTGGAGATTCCCGCCGTTGCGAAGTCAGGGCCGGCGGGCGGCGCTGCCTTTCTGGCCTTGGCGCCCTTCGCGGGTGCCTGTGTGGCTTGCTGCTCTTCTTGCGCTTCCCCTTCAGCGGTCTGAGCGGCGAATGCGTTGAACGCGCTGGTGAACTCTCCGCAGCGCGCGTTCAGCAAATCGGCGAGCGCTCCCAGTTCGGCCTCGGAAGCGAAGAGGAGCACGTTCTTGTCGGCCTTCGACGTGCCCGTTCCAAGCATCGAGAACGCCCATCGGGCCACCGGTACGGCGGCTGCAGCATCGAACCCTCGCTCGGTGAGCAAGTCGGCGAGGCGCGCATCGGGGTGACGGGTTCGATAGGTCCGCCCGGCGAGGCCGGCGGCTTCCATCGACTCGCGTGCGGCCCGCTTCCACGACTGGCTCGATACCCGGAGCCGCTTGACCCCTCCGTACGGCATGGTCTTGGGCGAGCCGGCGTCGTCACGATTCAGGTTTGCGAGTGGCACGGTTTGGATGATGTGGAGGTCGATGAACACGGTGGGATGCTCCTTGAGGGTGTTGGTTGTTTGGGGTTCAGTGGATTCCGATGAAGTGGCGGGGTTCTGAGCGGCGGTGCTGTCAATCGCCCCCCAGGAGCGACTGCACGGTGACCGGCTCGTCGCCGGAGCCGCCTGAGGGGGCGTCGAAGTCGCGGACCCACGCTCGGACGATCCGGGCTTGGTTGCCTTCCCATCGGTCGAGGTCGCGGGCAAGTTGCGCCAGGTCGACCGTCACACCCCAGCGAGCGAGCGCGCTGATGGTCGACGCGAGGCGATCGTTCATCTGAGTTGCGTCCGAACGGCACAGCTGAGTCAGGCGCCGCTCGGCCCAGTCTCTGCGATCGCCACCGAGCTCGCCCAGCGCTCCGCCGATCGTCCTGCCCGACCGGTTGTTGAGGAGGTCGGGCCACGTTCCGGCCAGCGCAGCCACGGTGTACACGGCGCGCTCCCGCGCTCCGTCCAGGCCCCAGTCGGGAACGAAACGCTTCGGGATGAATGCGTGCATGCGCGTGCACTCCACCGGGCTGCGTCGCAACCCGCGCCGCAGAGCGGACTTCGCCCCCGGCCGGTGTTCGATGGTGTGCCGAAGGTAGACGCGGAGGTTCTCAGCCCAGTCGGCAGTGGATTCGGGTTCGGTCTGGTGGGTTTCAGGCATCGCTGCTCCCGGCAGGTGTGGTTGAGACAGACAAGGGCGGATTGGTGACAGATGCGTGTTTCGTCAAGCGCAGCGCCGTACGCGCCCACAGCCTTCGGCGGGCAGATTCGACGAGTCGCGCGCGCCGGGGGTCGGAGCAGTCGAGGGAGCCGATGGAGGAGTCGAATGCCGATCGCGCCCCGCGGAACAGCGTCAGCAGCGCTGCCTCCAGGTCGTCCTCGCCGGCGCTCGACGAGGCGAGTGTGCGGAACGCATGCCCAGCGCCCGACCAGTAGGGCGATGTTGCGTCTGTCGCTACACCGATAGCGGCCCATTTCGGTCGGGAGCCGTTTTCGGCGGGTTCGCCGTGGGCCTCGCGAACCGCATCGCCGAGCACCTTGCCGGTGTCGACCGCCGACTTCGCGTACCCCTCCAGCAATCGGCGGCGAAGGGCCGACTCCTCATCGAACGCGCCGAGCGGCAACCCGACGTCGACGCACACCGAGGCAAGATCGGTCGAGATGCTCTTGTCGAAGTGGGTCGTCGCGGTGACCGTCAGCCGCTTCCACGTCTCCCTGACCCTGCGGGAATCAGAGTGGGTCATCGGATGGGACCGGCTGAGGGCAGCGGGTGGCTTGAGCGAGTAGCGGCCGGTCGGGCTCGCTGCGGCCTGCTGGGCGTCGGCAGCCACGAACACCGCTGCATCGACCCACACCGCCGTCGACGGGGCGGCCTTGAATGGTCGGTCCTTCCCCTTTTCGGCTCCCGTGGAATCGATGCGGATGGCGGCTGCTTGGTCAACCGGCCACGTGTCGGTCGGATGCTTGGGCCCCCACGTGAGGGTGAAATCGACGACCCCTCCGTCGTTGGCGTACAGCAACAGCCCCTTGGTGGTCGCTGTGCGGCGCGACAGCGGTCCACCGGTTGCCGTGGTCCAGGTGCCGAGTTCCCACACCGGGGCGTCCGCTGGATGGGTCTCGGCGTCGCCGCGGGTGGGAACCATGGCGGCGAGCAGCGATTCCAGCAGCGTGGCGCCGCTGAGCCCGAACACGGTGACCCCTCTTAGGGTGCCCTGCTTGGAGTCGGCGATTCCATTGCGTGACGAACAGCGGCCGCCGGCCGCGAAGGCGGCCTGGGCGAGGAGGGCCGCGGCGGCGTTCGGGAACTCGATGGGCTCGAGATCTGCGTCGGGCCTCCGGGTGAAGAACAACGCGTTGTTGCCGGAGTCGTTCGACATCACGAGCTTGTTGACCGAGGATCGTTTGGGGCACTCCACGGCAATCGCCGGATCTTGGAGGTACGGGCGATCACCGCCGACGAGCCAGAACAGATCGCGGCGCTCGTCGAGGTAGGAGACCGTAGGTTCGAGATGCCCGCGCTCGAGCAGCTCGGTGACCCACACTGCCCAGGCGCGGACGTCCTCGCTCGCAAGGGGGGCACCTTCAGCGGCGAGCACCATCGCTTCCAGGTGTCGGTGCGCGACCACCTGTGCGAGCGGGTCGTCGAAGTCGAGTGCAGCGATGGACGCAGCCTCCGATATCGCGCCGCGGAAGCCACACCAGGTCCGGGTTCCGTCGAGTCGTAGGACCGGGATCCACGGCTCGTCCAACAGGTTGTATTGCGGATTCAGATCTGGGTCCACCCGATCTCCTCGTCTAGCTGGAAGTTGTTCGTTCCCATCGTCACGGTGCCGTCTGGCAGGCGAACTGCCATGACCACGTCGCGGAGTAGGGCGCGTTCCTGCCACCCCGTTGGAGCCAGGCCGGTGGTCTCGCTCTGGTGCTGAACGAGCTCACGCGTGCGGCGGAGCGGCACTGTGGCATCGAGCAACCACCGTGTGTCATCTCGCGATGGGGTGGGCGGGAGTGCCCTTCCGTCGAGGGTCAACCCGGTCGGCCCGCCGTCGACGACGAGCACGGGAATCGAGTCGGTCCCAAGCCGGGTGGCGAGCATCCCGTCGTCGCGAAGCGAGGTCAGGTCATGCAGGCTGTCAGCTTGTGACGGACCGGGGATCGTTGAGCGGGCGGCGACCATCCGGTCGCCCCACTGTTCCAGAAGCATCTTCTCGACCGCATCGTCTGGATCGGTGTCGGAAAGCTCGCCGTACACGGCCTCTACCAACCGTGTGACATCGCCAGGGACGGAGATGGCCTGGTCGGGTCCAAACGATGTGAGCAGACTGTCGGTGCGGGCGAGGTAGGGCATCGGGTAGATGAACGACCAGCCGCGTGGGATCGCCAGCGTGCCGCGCTGCATCGTTGGGCGGAGCACGATCAGCCGCCACTGCTGCAGGGCCTCGTGCAGATGGGAACGATCCCGTCCGTGACGATGACTGCGCCCAGCGCGTTGCAGTAGTGGAGCGACCGGAGCGAGTGCGGACACCACGATGTCGGCGTCGATGTCGACGCTCTGTTCGATGACCTGCGTTGCGACAACGACCAGCCGCTTTGGGCGCGACGGCGAACTGGGGCCCAGGCGCGAAACCACCGATTCGGTGATTCGCCGGCGGTCGCGCATCCGCATTCGCGAGTGGAGGCAGAGCAGCTCGATGTCGTTCCTTGCCGCCCATTCGCGGAGTCCGACAGTCGTACGCTGCGCGTCGGGAACCGTGTTCACGACAACGAGCGCGACCCCCTCTGTCTCGATTGGGCTCAGCGCTGAACTGACCGCGCCGCAAAGCGACGGTGTGTCGTCCCAGGCGTCCACCTCGGCGATCTCCACGTGGAGGCTGCGCTCAGCGGTCGGCACCGCAGCGACGTGCTGCCCGTGTGTACTGACGTGGAGCCAACCTGGGTAGGGAACCTCGACCGGCTCGAATGCGACGCCCGCACCTTCCGCCCATGCCGCGGCGAGGTGCCCGATCACCTCCTGGGGCATCGTGGCAGAGAGCACGACGATCGGGACGCCGAGCTGTCCGAGCCATCGCAGCGCGGTCTCGAGCAGGCGCTGCATGTATGCATCGAGGCTGTGAGCCTCGTCGATGATCACCGTCTTGCCGGCCAAGCCGAACCACCGCAGGAAGCCGTGGCGTGTCGGCAGTGCCGCCGACAGCAACTGGTCGATCGTTCCGGCGGAGACATTGGAGAGCATCGTCCGCCCGCGGCCCCGCAACCAGGCGGAAGCAACGGCGTGCGTGTCGCTGTCCAACGCCATGCCTGGTTCGCACCGGGGTAGTCCCAGGTATCCCTCGTGCAGCCCCGCGTGGCCGTGCAGCAGCCCCGCTTCGACCGTTCCGTCGAAGGCCCGAGCGACGTGACCAAGCAGGCGTTCGAACATGGCATCTGCCGTTGCCATCGTGGGCAGAGCGAAGAACAGGCCCCGGCCGGAACCACCCATAAGGCGAGCGGCATCGAGCGCGGCCTCGGTCTTGCCGGCGCCCATCGGAACCGTCACCGCCAGAAATCCGGTGCCGGGGCAACTGCTGATCTGGCGCGCGATGTTCCGTTGGATTGCGTTCGGCTCGAAGCCGAATGATTCTGCGAACGTCACGGTCCGGCGGTGCGTGGCGCGAATTCCCGCGTCAGCCAGGATCTCGGGTGCGACAGCCCGAGTGGCGGCGTAGTGCTCGTTCCAGGAGCCTTTGGCTTTGCCGCCGTGTAGTCCGACGATGAGGCTCTCCTGCGATGCCAACCAGTCGGAGACCACGACAAGGCCAGCGAAGAGCACGAGTTGATCGACTCGGCCGCCGACCCGAGCGGGCGTGACGCCGAGCGTTCTGAAGAGTTCCGCGAGCACGCGAGCGCGTGCATCTGCCCAGCTCGACTTGCCGATCTCGGGCCGATCGAAGGGGATCTGATGCCGCTCTTCGCTGAACCGCTCATTCCCCTCGACCTGAGCGAAGACCCCGTGATGACCCCCCAAGGCGCACGACACGCCGAGGAGGCCGGACACTGCTGACGCGGATTGCTCGAGTTCGAACCCGAGTGAGGCCGCAGCCTCCGGGAGCGTGAGCTGGGTGATGTGGTCGTGGCGCGAGCCCCCGTTCGGCAGGAGCGGTGGCGGCCCAAGACACTCAATGGCGTGCTGACCCGCACCGGGGTCTTGGGACTGGAAGGTGGGCGACGCCTTGCCCAAGTCGTGGGCTCCGGCGAAGGCCGCCGCCATGGCTCGCGGATCCCTCGACTCGGTGAAGATGGAACAGATCTGATCGGCCACGTCCGATGGCACCGTGCCAAGCAACTCGTTCGCAATAGCGGCTGTGTCGAGAAGGTGGGCGGAAAGTGGGTAGGGCCGTTCGAGGCCACGTGACTTTCCCCAGATCGAAGCGATATCGAGTTGCTGCATTCCTCTCCTATTCGTGCAGGTGGCGGCGAATGTTCAGCGGCAGCCGGTGTGCCAGGGGAGTATTTCAGGCCCCACCGACAGTGAAGCGCCGCAGGCGGAATGCGCTCCGAAATGCTGATCGGCCCGGCGTATAACGAAGGTGATGTCGGGGCCGTGCCTCGGCCGGCAGACGAGAGCAGCGGTGAGAAGAGCCGCCTCGTCGTTCACGCGGGGTTCCTGCCGACGATCGGCCGCCAGGCACCAACCAACGAGCAGAACCTCATCGCGGCGACCGATCCTGTTCTCACGACGATGGCGCAGTGGCCGCTCAAGATCGATCTGCCGGGCGATCGGTCTGCCGGCTGACGGTGCCGGAACCAGGAGACCGCATTCCTCGCGCCTCATTCGTGTGGCAGGAATTCGCGACGTGGCCGCTCGAGCGCCTCGCGGCGTCGCACGAGTCGCGCAACAGGACGGCCCGGTCTATGACGATCACCTCGGTGCCGCTGCCCACGCTGTCGAGATGGCGGCTGAGGTCTCGAACTCCGACCTCGATGGTGGGTGTGGCTGCGTTCATGTACGCCATGCCGCTGCATCGTTTGCGGCGGGCCGCCGTGAGGGCGCACCGAGGCGCCACCGCTGCGACACCCGATGGCCGGTCAACCAGCTGGATGCACGGCCTCCGGGGCAAGGGCAGCCAGCCGTTCGGCCCAGTCGGTGAGATCGTCGAGCGTCGGTTCGGTGCCTGCGCCGCCGTAGTGGCAGGCGCGGCTGAGTCGGTTCCACAGCCAACTTGCCTCGGCGCCGACGTCGTTGCCGTCGAGGCTTCGAAGACAGATGAGCTTCGCTCGCATCGATGCCGACGAGCTGATGCCACGGCCCGACAACCGCTCGCCGACGATCAGTTCGAGTCGTTGCCGCAGCAGGAACGGTGCGGCTCGTAGCCAGGGACCCCGCACGTCTTTCCGAGCGCACTCGATACAGGTGCGGATGTGGTCGGTGATCGCCGTCACTGCGCCCGCCACCCGAGCTCACTGCACAGTTGTTCAGTGGCCCTGACGAGGCGGTCCGGCTCCATCTTCGCAGTCCCATAGTGGGCCCCTCGGGCGCATTCCGCCGCTGCGTCTCCGAGTTCCTTCGCCTTGTTGCCGAAATAGCCGATGACGTCGCCGCCCCGTGTGGCATCGCCCCAGATGCCCAGCGCGCACACGGCGGTGAATTTGGTTGCGCCTTGGATTCGCGTCTCGATCTCGGAGTGACGAATGCCGGAATCGAGAGACCGCCGACGGTATTTCGCGACCGCGGCAGCCTCTACCGCCTGGCGGCACAGGCCAGCTGTTACCCGCTCGACAAGCTCCCCTTCAACGCCGTCCGAGAGGGTGATGGCGCGAGCATCATCGAGGAGCCGCGAGACGGGGTCCAGCCGGATTCGTGTGGTCACTTCCGAACGCTCGCAGCGAGACACCTCCACAACCCGAGCGTCAATCGCGAGGTTACGAACCGCTTCCGCGAGCCGCTCGTCATGGGTGAACACGATGACCTGCAGCTGCTTCGCCGCCTCGTCGAGCACCCGGGCCAGACCGTCGACGCGGGCAGGGTCCATCGCCTGCACCGGGTCGTCGATAACGACGAATCCAAACGGGCTTCCCGGCAGGGTCGCCCGCGGCAGGAACAGGCTGATCGCGAGGGCGTTGAGTTCGCCTTGGCTCATCACGCCGAACGCACCCTTCGCTTCCACGCCGTCCACGCTCACCGACAGGTCGATCTTGCGCCGGGTTCTGTTGCCGGTGAGCGTGACCGCGTCGAGCGCGACGTTCGAAGCGCATCGCAGCGTGTTCCACAAGTCCTGAACGGCGGCCTGGATGGGGACGAAACGCTCGTCGCGAATCGAGCCGATCAGCGAGTTGAGCCAGGACTTCGCCTTCTTGACGTCTCCTGCCCGGGCTATCCGCGCTTGGAGATCGCGGCTTGCGTCAAGGTGCGCGCCAAGTTTGCGCGCCATTGGGTTCCACACAGCGTCGATGTCACGCAGTTCGCTCATCGCCGCCTCGCGTGCGAGCTCGGTCGCGGCGAGGAGGTCCTGCCAGCCGGAGAGCGCGGCGACTGGATCGGCGACGCCGTGCACCTCGTCGAGGGCGGCCTCCAACCCGGAGAGGTCGATGCCCTCGATCGTTGGCACGGACCGCGGGAGCGCAGCGACGAGCGCGCGGCACGCATCGTCGGCGTCGCGCCGAGCCTTGCTCGCGGCTGCGACGCTCGAACTCGCCGTTTCGAGACGGTCGATCTGTGCCTCGGCGTCGGTTCTCCACGCTGCATCGAGCCGACTCCCGCCGCACACGGGGCACATCTCGTCGCCGTGATGGTCGTGGTGTGCGAGCGCCGCCCGGAGCAACGCGAGCAACTGAGCCGCTGCGTGCTCGTCGGTCCCGTCGAAGGCTGCCAACGCCACCCGGGCCGTCATGGCGCTCTCGGCGGCGGCCTCGACGACCGCTGAGCCGACGACACGGATGCCAGCTACCTCTCGAAGCGCGTCGGTCGGACCATCGACGGCGCCGCCAGGGGACCCCTGCGCAAGCTGTGCGAGCGCGTCGAGGTCGGCGTTCCGTTCGGCGAGCATCTCCGCTGCGGCCGCTCCTCGCGGGTCCTGAAGGCGAGCGAACTCGTCGCGGATCTGGTCGCGCTGTGCTTTCAGCGCTTTCGACTCTGCATCGAGCACTTTGCTTGACCTGTCGAGGCGGTCCAATGCGGCTTGAAGGCTGTCGAGACCGAGGATCGAGGCCATCGAGTCGTAGAGCGCCGACGGTGTTGACTCGCTCAGGGCGGCGAGCTCCGGGTAGGAGAGAATCGGCCGGAACTCCTTCGCAGCGGCGAAAGAGAGCTCGATCGGCGCTGCGTCACGTGGGGTGGCACGTGCGGTGGTCGTCGCCGCGCCCATGTCGGCGTCCGGCGCCCACTCGGCAGTGAGCCGCGTGGTTCCTGCGCAGCCGTCGAGTTGGAAGTCGGCGGCAATCTTCACCGACTCGGTGTCCGGTAGGTGCAGGTTTCGCCAACCTGTGCGCCACTCGGCTACCCGCTTGTGCTCCCATCGCTTGCTGGTGCCCGTAATCAGGTACTCGAGCGCCTCGGCAAACGACGACTTGCCCGAGCCGTTGCGCCCGACAACGAGGGTGAGCCCGGGGCCGGCCGGAAGTTTGAGCGTGGCGTGACCACCGATGCCGCGGAAGCCGCGAACGGCGATTGACGACAGGTACGTGCGCGGTGGCAGCGGAGCGCCCGCTGTCCGGCTGCCACCGGCCGGTACCGTCGGCACCACGCCGTCCAGGAACGACGCGAGCTCATCGTCGCCCATGAGGGCGGCGAGCACGAGCGACTCGGTCGCCGGGTCGAGGCCGCTGCCGTCGAGGGCTTCGATCGTCCGGGAGATCAGTTCGTCATCCACCTGCACCCCCGGCGCCTGTGTCAAGACTCCAGCGCCAGGCCCGCTGCCCGAGGGCGGTCTGATGACTGGTTGGGTTTGAGTTGGTCCCGCCGGTGCGGGTGTCGGCGTACTAGCGAAATGGGCCTTGCCATGTCGCGGGTTCGCCGCCGGCGAGCGGCGCGACGCTACAGTCGCCCCCCACTCTCCGGCTAGACCGCGGCGCCAGCTGCCGGGCTCAATGGCGCGACGGGCGGTATCCGCCGGGCGCCCCACCCGATCAGTTCACTCGCGAGGCCGTTGCGCGAGGTCGACGCCGGTGAGCGCCAGGCAGACCTGGCGGAGATGGACTTGGTGGTGGCCGGGTTGGTCGGCCGCCGCGAACACGGCGACGGCACCCGCGGGGTTCTTGGCAGCGAGCTCGGACCGGGCCATCGCTTCGATGGGTCGCCACGCCCGCGACCCAAGGCGCCGGGCCGTCGTCGCGTAGCGCTCCCGTGAACGGGTGGCGAGGTACAGGTCGGCGAGGGCCTCGAGTGCCTCATCGGCGTGGTAGTCCAGCACCGCCGCCCGGTGTTCGACCTCGAGGCCGAGGAGAATGGCCTCGACGATGGGTACATCGTCTCGTCGAGCCGAGGCGAACCACGCGCTCTCTGCCTTGTAGTCGACGCCGTATGGCTCCCAGACGCGGAGTTCGCACAGGTCTTGCCAGTACGCCGTCGGGTCCATCCCCGTCGCTCGCCAGTCGATGGAGAGGTAGGTGCGCCAGGCTGTCGTGCGCATCTCGCCGACGACGCCGTAGCTGTCATCGACAGCTTCAGCGAATTCAAGTCCGGCGGTTTGAAACGCCCGGTAGAGCGCCAAGCGATCGGGCAGCGAGCGTCGAGGGCCATCGAGCTCCGCGAGCCGCTTCTCCAGCCGCGACGCGATCGCGAAGCTCTTGCCTTTCGACACGAATCCGCTTCGCTCAACGGTCGGACGGAACCGCTCGAAGAACGCTGTGGGGTCCGTTGGGAACATCGGCCAGTGCCCGTACCGGGCGCGGCGCTCGAGCTGACGTCGCGGAGTGTCGAGCATGGCGGGCGTGCACGCCCGGCCCTCCAGCGAAATCCGGCCGGTGACCTTCTGACGCGCCCGCGTGGCGATCCGCTTGTCGGCGAGAACCTCGGCGTCGGCAAGATCTGCGGCGACCATGCCCGATCTGTCGAGCCGGGAGCGAAGGTCGTCGAGATGGCTGAGCTTGGCCTCGCTCGGTTCGCCGTTGCCGAACAACGGGTTGCGGATCGCGGCGACGAACACCTCCGCGAGCGCGTCGAGGTCGCCGTCGTGATCGCGCACGGCGACCACGCAGAACCAGAGGTCCCACAGCGACCACTCGATTCCGCCGCGGCGCTCCCAGGGCTCGGGCCCGAACCGCGGTGCCTGCGCCGGCTTCGCGCCGCTCACCACGGCCGCGACTTCGGCCCCGCAGCATCGGCGCGGAGGATCGCCAGCATCGTCGACTCGCCTGCCGGAGGAAGCGACACGGTCCGGGCACTCCAATCTCCCTGCTGGACAATGAACCCGAACAGGTCGAACATCCGCACCGCGGAGTGGTACGCCCTCGTAACGTCGCTGCGGCCTGGCGGTCGCGACTCGCCGTTGTGATCCACCTGCCAGCCCCTGTCGGCAGCGTCGCCGACGATCTGGTCGATCAGTGCGTTCATCGCGACCGGTTCGCCCGAATCGAGCAGGATGAGCGCAGCGTCGATGAGCACCCACCGGTCCCAACTGTCGGGCGCGACATGGAGAGTCAGCGCCTCCCACGCGAGCCGCGGCTCGGTCGCCATCGCGGCCCCGCGCTGGGTACGGCGAAGTGCCTTGCCGCGCCGTCGCAGCGCGCCCACCGATTCGAGCCACACGCGCAGCGGGTGGAGCCCGATCTCGTCGCTCTCCGAACGAGGAACACCGCGCGTCGGGTACCGGTCGACCCACGGATGCTGATCGTGGACGTGCAGCACGAACGACCGGTTGAGATACCCGGCCTCGGTCAGCGCCTGTTCGTCGCCGAACTGGTCCAACAACCAGGTGACTCGCAGCAGGTGCTCGTCGAGGTCGGGTGGCGGGTCGATGGGGTGCAGAAGCCGGTCTGCGACCGCCGCCGCCCGTTGGCGGGCAACCTCGGAGTGCCTCGACGCACTGCGGACCCACTCGCCGACCCGTTCCTCGACAACCGCGGTGCGCCACGACCGGTCCGGCCGCTCCGGGTGGTTGGTGTCGAGCGCGGCTGCGGCGATCCCGCGTTGGCGCGCCCGCCATCCGCGCCCACCGACCACCAGATCGCCGTCGTGGATGGCCGATTCCAGAGCGTTCTCCACCGCCGTGCGGGCGCTCGCCTCGTCGATGCCCATCACATCGCCCCACACGAAGCCATCGAGATCGGGCGGCTCGATTCCCGCCTCGTCGCTCGCCGTGCGCATCGCGGCGAATCCGTCGCCGTCGGATCGCTCGAACGCGGCGTGAACGCGCTCGGTTCGCTCGCTCCGACAGATCGCGGCGTAGGCGTCGAGACCGAGCTCGTCGAAGAGCGCGGCGGCGGCTTCGGCCAGCTCGGCCATGTACCCAACCTCGTCGGTGAGGTACTTCGTCGGCACCTGATACCAGAGCCAGCGCTGCACGCCGGCCTGACGGATCTGGGCCGGTCCCTCGCCCCAGGTCAGCGTGTCGTACACGTGCCGAGCCTCAGCGGCGAGCTCGGCGTCGCGTTCGGCGATCCGCTCGAGCGCGGCGGTCACATCGCTCTCGGAGAGCTCCCATGTCTGGCGTCGATTGCGGATGTCCGATGGCATCGGCCCATCCTGGCAGAACCCGCCCGCCGCCACGACGGGAGAGCGCGTCGGTACACTGCCCAACGTGAGGGCTCAACGCGTTGCGGCGCTACTCGTTGTCGGCGCGACTTCGTGTGGCCTGGTGCCCGGGACGTCGGAGGCGGGCAAGGCCGGGGTGCCGGAGTACGAACCAACGCGCGTGCCGGTCGCTGGCGGCGGTTTCGCCCCGAAGAAGTCGAGTCCCACGTTGGCGCCTGGGTCAACGATCTTCCCGTCGTTCGCAGCGACGACGACGACGGCGCCTGCTGCCTCCGGGCCCGCCCAACCGGTCGAGATCACAACAACGACGGCCGTGCAGCGTTGGACGCTCGACGAGATGCTGTTGCGTCGCTGCAACGCGATGGTGGACTTCTTCACAGCTGGCCAACAGATCGAGCTGTTGCTGCAACACCCCTTCGCTCCCGCCGAGTACGACGCTCGGCTGCAGGAGGCCAAGGCAACACTGCCGAAACTCTTCGCTGAGCTGCCGGAGAACGCAGTGAGCGCTATCAACGCGACGGTCAAGCAAATCGAGTTGCCCGCGGCCGAGCAGGGTTCCGAGTCACAGATTCGAACAGCGCTCTACCGCCGGATCTCGGCCAACGCCGACACGATCAATGTGATGTTCGAGGTGCTGTTTCCGCTCTGTCCGGACCTCATGGGCGACGAACCACCAAGGTTCGCCCCGACAGGGGGTAAACGGGCCGCGAGCAAGTGACCGTGGACTTCGGGCCGGCCCGGGAGCCGACGTGGATCAGCCGGCGGTATCGAGCAGCAGCGACCGGTAGTTCGCCGGATCGGCGGGGCTGACCTCGCTGGTCGACAGGAAATCGAGCAGCAATTCAACGAACGCTTCGGGCCGCTCCACGTGCGGGAAATGGCCGACCCCCTCCATGATCTCGAGGCGACTTCCCGGCATCAGCTCATGCGCTGCATACGCGTGCTCGACAGGAATGATCGGGTCGGCGTCGCCCCACACGATCATCGTCGGCATCGCCGCGCACAGGTACAGCCGGTCCTTGGCGCTCACCGACTGACCGCCCGGGTCGATCACCGAACGCAGCGTGCGGATGAACGCGTGGCGGTTGCCCACGCCCGTGAGCGACGCGTACGCCTGCCACATCTCGTCGACATTCGGCGAGCGCAACCCGGTCCGAACGACGAGCCGACTCACGGCATCGCCCGCCTGGCGCGCTATTGGCGGGAAGAGCACCGGCATCACGTACTCGGCGCCCGGAAGCGTCAACAGCCGCAGCATCCAACTCACCTCACGGCCGAGCCCGCCCGACCCCACCAGCACCAACCGCTCCACCAACTCGGGATGCTGATAGGCGAGCTGCATCGCAACCCCGCCGCCGAGCGACTGCCCGACCACGGTGACCCGCTCGACCCCGATCACCCCGAGTAGATCGCGAAGCCCGCTCGCGTACGCCCCGAGCGAGTAGTCGCCCATCGGCTTGGACGACTCGCCGTGCCCGATCAGGTCGGGCGCGATGATCCGGTAGTCGCCAGCGACGCGGCCCGTGACCTCGCGCCACGTACGCGAACTGCCCGCCATGCCGTGGATGAAGAGCACCGCCGGCCCGTCGCCGCCCTCGCGGTAACACACCTCGTGGCCGTGGATCGTGACGCGATGGAGCGGAAGATCTCTCATAGGTGAACGCCTATCACGAATCGGCCTCCACGGCTACAGGTGAAGGTCCCGCGATCGATCGGCACGACGGCGGCGCGTCGGCCGCTACTGCGACGCGCCCTTCCGCGCAGGTGCCTTCTTCGCTGCGGGTGCCTTCTTTGCGGCGGGTGCCTTCTTCGCTGGCGCGGCCTTCTTCGCTGCTGGCGCGGCCTTCTTCGCTGCTGGCGCGGCCTTCGCTGCTGGCGCGGCCTTCGGCTCGGGCTTGGGCGCCGCCGAGCGCAACGCGTACGCCGCGTCGCGCAACTCCTCCCACGATGCGCTCACCGCGGCCGCCATGTCCCACACGTCGGGCACCAGATTGCGGTCCACCATGAACCCGAAGTCGATCGAGTCGCGGTAGCTCATCACCGTTACGTTGAGCCCTGCGCCCTCCATGATCGGCCCCATCGGATACGACGCCACCAGCTCGGCGCCCGCCAGATACAGCGGGAACGACGGCCCCGGCACGTTCGACACGATCAGGTTGTGGATGGGCCGATGCCGCCCCGCCAACCCCATCGACGAATACAGCCGCGACGCCATCGCGAACGTGCGCGGTGCCGCCCACTCGCCCCAGTCGGTCAGCATGCGCGCCCCCAGAGCGTTGTGCTCCGACTTCGCCCCCAACGTGTTCTCGGCGATCTTGCGCACCCGCTCGATCGGGTCGGCGATGTCGGTCGACAGCGCCGTGAACATGGCCGACACCTTGTTGCCGCCCGTGCCCACCTCGTCGTCGGTGCGCACCGACACGGGGCACACCGCCAGCAGCGGCTCGTCGGGCAGCTCGTCGCGCGCCTCCAGGTAGCGGCGCAACGTGCCCGCGCACACCGCCAGCACCAGGTCGTTCACCTTCACATCGAGGATGCGGCGCACGTCCTTCACCTCGGCCAGCGGAATGCGGGCGAACGCCACCTTGCGGCCCCGCGAGATCGAGTCGTTCCACGGCGTGCGCGGCGCCGTGAGCGGCACGGCGCCCACCCCACCCTCGGGGTCGCGCCGGTTGTTGATCACGTTCGACACGCTCTGCAGCGTGCGTCCCACCAGCGGGATCATCGCCTGCGACCGCCGCGCCTTCGACGCGATCGCGTACGACACCAACTCCAGGTCGCTCGGAACCCGCTCGGGCTCGCGCGCCGGCAACGGTTCGCGGGCCGGCGGTTCGGCCTCCAGGTCGAACAGCTCGGTCATGATCTCGGCACCCGACGCGCCGTCGATCGCGGCGTGGTGCACCTTGGTCACCATGCCGATCCGGTCCTGCTTGAGGCCCTCGATCACCCACGCCTCCCACAGGGGGCGAGTGCGGTCGAGCGGGATCGACGCGATTTGCGCCGCCATGTCGGCCAGCTCGCGCCGGCCGCCCGGCGAGGGCACCGCGACGCGCCGCACGTGATAGTCGACCTCGAAGTGCGGGTCCTCGATCCACACCGGGTGATGCAGCTGGAACGGCACCTCAACCAGCCGCTGCGTGAGCGCCGGCACACGATGGAACCGGCTGACCACGTGATCGCGGAACCGCTCGAAGCTGTACCCGCCGGGGATCGTCGACGTGTCGTAGATCGCCGTCATCGCGACGTGCATGTGCGCCGTCGGAGTCTCCAGATACAGGAACGACGCATCGAGCCCGGACAGTCGTTGCATGGTGAATCCCCCGTCGGAATCTGATCGGCCGACATTCTGCCGCGCGACACCGCAACCGCGCCGCAGATCCACAGAGTCGTTCACGATCTTGACGCCGCGCGGCCGCGCCGAACCGGGGCTCCGTTGCCCCACCGGCGGTGGCCCGCCATGATGCAGGGATGGATCCACAACTTCGCCGTGCCCTGCTGCGACTCGCGCTCCAACTCAACGCCCGATCGCCGCGAATCCGCAGCCGCACCCTGACGATCCCGTCGTTCTTCGCCGGGTGGATCTCGACCGAAGCGGCCGCGCCGCTCGCTGCGGTTCGCGCCGTGGGACTCGCCCGTTCGGTTCGCCGCGGCGCCCTCGCCACCACACAAGGACGAGTCGCCACGGCCGTCGACGCGCTCGCGCTTGCCGGCGGGGCGAAGCTCGTCTGGGACGCCCGCCGCGCCGACGAGGAGTTCGAGGCGGCGCTCCTACCCCACGTCGGTGCCGATCACCTGGCCGGCAAGGCGCGCACCGTCCGCGCCGGAGCTGCTCTCCCCGTGCTCAACGGGCAGCGGCGACGCATCCGTCAGCGCAACGTCGCCTACCACGACGAGGCCGGCTGGCGGAACACGATGGACATCTACGAACCCGTCGGCCCCACGCGCGAGGTGCTGCGCCCCGCCATCGTCGAGATCCACGGCGGCGGCTGGGTCGTCGGCGACAAGAACACCCAGGGCGTCACCCTCATGAACCACATGGCGTCGCAGGGATGGGTCGGGTTCAGCATCAACTACCGGCTCGCACCGCGGGCGCACTTCCCCCAACAGGTCATCGACGCCAAGCGAGCGATCGCCCACATCCGCGCCAACGCCGAGCAGTACGGCATCGACCCCGACTTCATCTGCGTCACCGGCGGATCGGCGGGCGGCCACCTCAGCTCACTCGTCGCCCTCAGCGAGAACGACACCGCATTCCAGCCCGGCTTCGAGTCGGCCGACACGTCGATCGCCGCGGCCGTGCCGTTCTACGGCGTGTACGACCTGCTCGACGAGTCGTCATTCATGGCGCCCGGCTTCACCGACTTCCTCGAGCGCGTCGTGGTCGGATCGAAGCTCGCCGGCGACGAGGACCGGTGGCGGCAGTGGTCGCCGATCCACCGCATCCACACCGACGCCCCGCCGATGATGATGATCCACGGCAATGTCGACACGCTCGTGCCGGTGGAGCAAGGCCGAGCCTTCGCCGCCCGGCTCAACGAGGTGAGCGAGCACGCCGCGATCTACGTGGAGCTCGCCGGTGCGAACCACGCGTTCGACGTGTTCCCCTCGGTCCGGTCGCTGCGCACCGTCGAATACGTCGAACGGTTCCTGTCGGCCGTGCGCAACGGCACGATCAAGTGACCGCACCCCTGTGGAGCCCGTCGCCCGAGCGGGTCGCGGCCACCCAGCTCGCCGCGTTCGCAGCCCGGCACGGATTCGACGGGTACGAGGCGCTGCACCGCTGGTCGGTCGAGCGGCCCGACGAGTTCTGGTCGGCGGTGTGGACCTTCGCCGAACTGCGCGGAACCCCCGGCGATGTCGTGATCGCGCCCGGCGACACCATGGCCGCCACACGGTTCTTCCCCGAGGCGCGACTGAACGTGGCCGAGGAGATCCTGTGGGGGAGAGGCGCGGCCGACGACGACGTGATGTACCGGTCGATCGGCGAGGGCGGCGGCCCTGAGGGCAATACCGCTGGCGTCGCTGGTGCCGCCGGTGTTGCCGGTGTCACCGGTGCCGGGTCGGGGCGCGTGTGGACGCGCGGCGAGGTGCGGTCGCTCGTGTCCACCCTCGCCGAGGCGATGCGCAGCGAGGGCGTCGAGCCCGGCGACCGAATCGCCGCGTGGATGCCCAACATCGCCGAGACGATGATCGTGATGCTCGCGGCCGCCGCGATCGGCGCAGTGTTCAGCTCGACCTCGCCCGACTTCGGTGTCGACGGGGTGCTCGACCGCTTCGGCCAGATCGAACCCGTGATGCTCTTCGCCGCGGACGGCTACCGGTACGGCGGCCGATCCTTCGACTGCGTCGAGCGGTTGCGCGAGATCCGCGCCGCGTTGCCGTCGGTCCGGCGCGTCGTGGTGATCGGCTACCGCGACGGTGCCGTCGGCGCGCCCGACCCGTCGATCGACACGGTCGCCGACGCCGTCGCCTTCGACGCCTTCGTGGCCGCCGCGGCGGCGAGCGCCGCCCCCGCCGCCGCCGAACGCCGACCCTTCGAGCGGTTCGACTTCGACCATCCGTGGTACGTGCTCTACAGCTCGGGCACGACCGGACCGCCCAAGTGCATCGTGCACCGCACCGGAGGCGTGCTCCTCCAACACATCAAGGAACACCGCCTGCACTGCGACATCCGGCCCGGCGACCGGGCGATGTACTTCACGACGTGCGGCTGGATGATGTGGAACTGGCTCGCCTCGGTGCCCGCCTCGGGAGCGACGGCCGTGCTCTACGACGGCTCGCCGTTCCACCCCGACCCCGACGCGATCCCCGCGCTCGCCGAGCGCGTCGGGCTCACGTTCCTTGGCGTCGGCGCCAAGTACCTCGACTCGCTGCGCAAGGCCGACCATCGGCCCGTCGACCATCACGACCTGCGCGACCTCCGCACGATCGCCTCGACCGGCTCGCCGCTCGCGCCCGAATCGTTCGAGTGGGTGAGCGAGGCGTTCCCGCCCGACATCCACCTCGCCTCGATCTCGGGCGGCACCGACCTGTGCGGCTGCTTCGTGCTCGGCGATCCCACATCGCCCGTGTACGCCGGCGAGATCCAGCGGCCCGGCCTCGGCATGGCCGTCGATGTGGTGGACGACCACGGGCACCCGGCGCCGCTCGACGAGCGCGGCGAACTCGTGTGCACCCAGCCGTTCCCGTCGATGCCGCTCGGGTTCTGGGGCGACGCCGACGGGTCGCGCTACCGGGCCGCCTACTTCGACAAGCACCCCGGCATTTGGAGCCACGGCGACTTCGCGTCGTGGACCACGCACGGCGGCATGATCGTGCACGGCCGATCCGACACCACGCTCAACCCGGGCGGCGTGCGCATCGGCACCGCCGAGATCTACCGGCGAGTCGAGGTGATCGACGACGTGATCGAGGCACTCGTGTTCGGCCAGCAATGGGACGACGACGTGCGCGTGGTGCTTGCCGTACGGCTGCGCGACGGCACGCCGCTCGGCGCGCCGCTCGTCGAGCAGATCCGCCGCGTGATCCGCACCGGTTGCACGCCGCGCCACGTGCCCGCCGTGATCGTGGCCGTGCACGACCTGCCGCGCACACGATCGGGCAAGCTCGCCGAACTGGCCGTCACCGACGCGGTGAACGGGCGACCCGTGCGCAACACGTCGGCCCTCGCCAACCCCGACGCGATCGACGAGATCGTCGCCGCAGTCGCCGACTGGTCGGCAGCGCACGACCCGGACCGGGGCTGAGGCTCGTGTCCGACCTGTTCAGTGCCGCCGCCGACGACGCGCTGGCGCGCCGCGCCCCGCTGGCCGACCGGCTGCGGCCGCGCACGCTCGACGAGGTGGTCGGCCAGGATCATCTGCTCGCCCCCGGGCGTCCGCTGCGTGCCCTCGTCGATGCCGACCGCCTGCAGAGCGTGCTGCTGTGGGGGCCTCCCGGCACCGGCAAGACCACGCTCGCCCAACTGATCGCAGCAGCCTCGTCGGCCGACTTCGTTGCCCTGTCGGCGGTGAACGCTTCGGTGAAGGACGTGCGCGAAACCGTCGCGTCGGCCAAAGTCCGCCTCGGCGAACGCGGGCGTCGCACCATCCTGTTCCTCGACGAGATCCACCGCTTCAACAAGTCGCAGCAGGACGCGCTGCTGCCGGCGGTCGAGTCCGGGCTGCTCGTGCTGGTGGGCGCCACCACCGAGAACCCGAGCTTCGAGGTGAACGCCGCGCTCATGAGCCGCTCCGTGCTGTTCCGGCTGCGACCCCTCGACGCCGACGCGCTCGGCCGGCTGCTCGACCGCGGTCTCGCCGCGCTCGGCCTGGACGCGACCGATGAGGCGCGGGCGCACCTGGTCGCGTCGAGCGGCGGCGACGGGCGGTCGCTGCTGACCACCTTGGAGGTTGCAGGCACGCTCGCCGCCGCCCGCACGCCAACCGCTCCGCCGGCTGCGACCGCTGCGACCGCGGCGACGGCTGCGACCGCTCCGACGGTCGCGACCGCGGCGACCGCTCCGACGGGGGCGACCGCGGCGACGATCACGCTCGCCGACACTGAGGGAGCGCTCGACGCACGCCGGGTCCGCTACGGCGTCGACGACCATTACGACGTGATCTCGGCGTTCATCAAGTCGATCCGGGGGTCCGACCCCGACGCCGCGCTGCACTGGCTGGCTCGCATGCTCGAAGCGGGGGAGTCGGCGCGCTTCATCGCCCGGCGTCTCGTCATCGCGGCGAGCGAAGACATCGGCATGGCCGACCCCATGGCGCTCGTGGTGGCCGACGCGGCCGCGCATGCGGTGGAGTTCGTCGGTCTGCCCGAGGCGCGGATCAATCTCGCGCAGGCGACGGTGCACCTGGCCGTCGCGCCCAAATCGAACCGCTCGTACCTTGCGATCGATGCGGCGATCGCCGACGTGCGCCGCGGCGGGTTCGGCGAGGTGCCGTCCCATCTCCGCGACGCGTCGTCGAGCGCTGCTCGCCGCGCCGATGGCGCGGGCGCCGGCTACCGCTATCCCCACGACCATCCCGGCGGATGGGTCGAACAGGACTACCTGCCCGAGGCGCTGCGCGACCGCACCTACTACGAGCCGAGCGACCACGGCGCCGAAGCCCGACTCGCGGAACGCTGGCGCGAACGGCGCGGCACCACCTGACCACTCCCGTACCCGCACCCCCATCCGCGCTCACTCCGTATTGCTCCGAACGACTCCGAACTGGGCCGATCTACCGACCGTGTGGGTACGTGATTCGGCCCAGTTCGAACTGGGGGCGGCAGCCACCCCGAACTGGGCCGATCTACCGACGTTGAGCGTTGGTAGATCGGCCCAGTTCGGATCGGTCGCGCGGGCGCTATCCGTGAGCGGCGCCGCCGAGGGACGAGGCGATCGCTTCGAGCACGTCGCCGGGGCCGCTGAGCGAGGCCACTCGGGCGCCGGTCGCTCGGGCGAGCGTCGCGGCGTCGGCCCGGTCGTCGCCGGGCGCGAGGATCGCCACGTCGACCTCGCTCATCGCTTCGGCCACGGCCGTTGCAGCGTCGTCGCCCGTGTTGGCCCGGCAATCCGATGCGATCACGAGCACCCGACGGTCCGCCGTGGCACGGCGAAGCTGGATCAGCCCGGCGCGCACGCCGAGCGCCACGTCGGTGATGCCGTGGCCGCGCAGGCGCAGCAGGTCGGCGACGACGCGCTCCGGGTCGGTCGCTTCGTCCTGGGCCGACAACACGATCGCCCGGTCGCTGAACGCCACGACCGACGCGGCGGGCCCGTAGCGGTGGGCGACCGCGGCAACAGCGAGCGCCGCTGTCGCCAGGCGCGCACCGGTCATCGAGCCTGACCGGTCGATCACCAGGCTCACGGCGGTGTCGTGGCGCCGCCAGACCCGCGACACGAGAGCATCAACATCGGGCGGCGAGCCGGCGCGTCGTGCCGCGACGATCGTGTCCATCGATGCATCGAGGTCGAGGTCGCCGTCGCACGCCCCGATCGCGGGCCGCTGCCGCCCGACGCCGCGGCGGTCGAGTTCGGCCGCCCGCGCTCGTTCGATCGCGATCCTGCCGGCGAGGCGCAACGCGAGCGCTCGCAGCTTCGCGTCGGTCGCTCCGGCCATGTCGACGAGCAACGCCGCGGTCGCCTCGGGCTCGTCGTCGAGCGCGGCTCGCACCGCGTCCTCGTCGAGCCTGCCGAGTGCGGGCGACAGCTCGTCGAACCCGTCGCGCCGCGCCAGGTCGCGCCGCGACACCGTGGCCCTCGACGCCTCGGCGATCGCGTCGCCGGCGGCGTCGCCTTCGAGAATCCGCCCGTCGTCCCCCGAGCCGGGGGTCAGCCTTTTCCCGGTCGGGGCGAGCCCGGTCGGGGCGAGGCCGGTCCGCCGTTGTGGCGGCCGGCGTGGCCCGGCGCGGAATCGGCTCCGGCGGCATCGGCCGTTGCGGCCTCCGCGTCGCCGTCGGGTCCGTCGCGGTCGGGACCGTCCCCGTCGCCCGGGCGGTCCGCCTCGGGGTCGGCCGCGAAGAAGATGGCCCACAGTTCGTCGACGATGTCCTCGGCGGTGCGCCCGCACCCCTCGCGCACGCGGATGCGACCCGAGACGGCCAGTCGCGCCGCGTCGCGCGTGACGCCCGGATCGTCGACGGCCACGTCGCGCAGCCGGTGCAGTTCGGCGGCCAGCATGGTCAGGTCGATGGCGCCGCGCACCGACGACCCCACCCGCACGTCGGGGTGTTCGCGGGTGGCACGCACCAGCTGTGTTGCCTGCGCCACGAGCGTTGCACCGACTCGAGCCGCGGCCGATCCGGCCTGCACCTCGACGATGCGGGCTTCCTCGTCCGGGTCCTGGTAGCCCATTGCCAGGCGGCACACGCGGTCGTACACGGCGGAGCTGATGCGGGCCGTGCCCACGGCGTCGAACGGGTTCATGGCCGCGATCAGGCCGAACCCGTCGGCGGCCTCGACCGTCCCGAGCCGCGGCACCGTGAGCGCGCCCTCGCTCATCACCGAGATCAACACGTTGAGTGTCTCCTCGGGGATGCGGTTGATCTCCTCGATGTACAGCAGCGCCCCGTCGCGCAACGCGCCCAGGAGGGGCCCGTCGAGGAACACCTCGGGCGCATACCCCGAGTCGAGAACCGCGGCCGGGTCGAATGTGCCGACCAGGCGGGCGGGGGTGAGTTCGGCGTTGCCCTCGACGAACCGGAAGCCGCGGCCCACCTCGGTGGCGAGGTGGCGCAGCAGCGTCGACTTGCCCGTGCCGGGCGGTCCTTCCAAGAGGAGGTGTCGTCGCGCCGCCAACGCCGCGACGACCTGTTCGATCTCGGCGCGGCGGCCGACGACGGACCCGCTCAGCCTGGCCACGAGGTCGGGCGTGAACGGACCCGTCATCGACATGTCCGCCTCAGTCGAATTCGATAATGCCGCGGATGTTCTTGCCCGACTTCATGTCGGCGTACCCCTCGTTGATCTGGTCGAGGGTGTAGCGGCGGGTCACCATCTCGTCGAGCTTGAGCTGCCCCTCGCGGTACATCGACAGCAGGTTCGGGATGTCGAAGCGCGGGTTGCCCGATCCGAACAGGCAGCCCTTGAGCTCCTTGTTCATCATCGAGAACATGAACAGGTTGAGCTGAGCGTCCGTCTGCATCATGTCGCCGATCGCGGTCACGACACAGGTGCCGCCCTTGGCGGTGAGGTTGAGCGCCGGCTCGATGATGTCGCCGGTGATGTCGCCGACGGTGATGATCACCTTGTCGCACATGTTTCCCCACGTGACCGCACCGATCTGGCCCATCGCCTCCTCGATCGAGGCGTAGGTGTGGGTCGCGCCCATGGCGGTCGCCTGCTCGCGCTTGAACTCGATCGGGTCGATGGCGAAGATCCGCTTGGCGCCCGCCATGCGCGCACCCTGCACGGCGCTCATGCCCACCCCGCCGACGCCGATCACCGCGACCTCGTCGCCGGGTGTGACCTGCGCACGGTGCACGGCCGAGCCCCAGCCCGTTGCGACGCCGCACGACACGAGGGCGACGGCGTGCCACGGAATGTCGGGCTCCACCTTCACCACGGCTGATTCGGAGAGCAGCATGTGCTCGGCGAACGTGCCGAGCTGACACATGCGGCCGAGGTCCTGGTCGCCGACATGGTGCGCCATGCGGCCGTCGGAGATCATGCCCGGCGACATGAGGTGCATGCCGAGGTCGCACAGGTTCTGTCGACCAGAGACGCACCACTTGCAGCGTCCGCACGAGGGGATGAACGACATGGCGACGTGGTCGCCGACCGCCACGCTCGTGACGCCCTCACCCACACGGATGACCTCGCCGGCGCCCTCGTGGCCGCCGATGCAGGGGTAGTGCGGCATGGGCAGTGCACCGCTCGACATGTGCTCGTCGGAGTGGCACATGCCGGCGACCTTGGTCTTTACGATGACCTCGCCGGGGCCGGGGTCATCGATCTCGATGTCTTCGATCGTCCACTCTTCGCCGACCTGCCAGAGCACTGCTGCGCGACTCTTCACGAAACCCCCTCGGTTGATGCACGTGCGGCGGGCCCCCGCCACCGGCGCTCACACTACGGCGCGATCCCGGCGACGGCACGCCTGGGCCGCACCATGGGTCGGACCGGGCAAACGGCCGCCGCGAGCGTGGCTCGGGGGCACCGCGAGATGTGGTGAACTGGCGCCGTGGGCGCGGAGGGAACCAACACGCCGGACCGGCTCGAGGACGCGGTCGTCGAGCGGCTGCGCGCCCTGCTCGGACTCGGCCCGCCCACGCTGCGCCGCGCCGACGTCGCTCTCGCCACGGGCATTCCGAGCGAGCGTTCGGTGCGTTGGTGGCGTGCCATGGGGTTCCCCGAGGTGGGCGACGAGGCGGTCGCGTTCGGTCCCGCCGAGATCGAGATCCTGCGCCGGATCGACTCGTTCGTCGATGCGTCGGTGCTGACCGAGGACGACGTGCTGCGGCTCGCCCGCACCATGGGCGTCGCGTTGAGCCGCGTCACCGACGCCCAGGTCGAGCTGCTCGCCGCGGCCATCCGGGTGGAGCTCAGCGGTGCCCACCCGCCCGAGCATCAAGACGACGTCCTGCCGGCCGCGATCGAGGCGATGGGCGAGGCGGTCACCTACCTGTGGACCCACCATCTGCTTGCGGCGCTCACGCGGGCACTCGTGCGCGAAGAGGGTGCGGTGGATCAGGCGGTGGGGTTCGCCGACATGACCGGCTTCTCCCGGCTCAGCCGCTCGCTCGGCACGGGTGCGATCGCTCGGTTGATCGACGCGTTCGAGGCCGCCGTATTCGACGCCGTGACCTCGCTCGGCGGGCGGGTGATCAAGCTGATCGGCGACGAGGTGCTCTTTGTCGCGCCGGACATCATGGTGGCGGCCGAGATCACCATGGGGATCGCGGAGCGGGTCGCGGCCAACGACGACATGCCGCCGATCCACTGCGGCGCGGCCTACGGCCCTGCCGTGAACGTCGGCGGCGACGTGTTCGGGCCGACCGTGAACCTGGCCGCTCGCCTCACGTCGGTCGCCCGCCCGGGAACGCTCGTCGTGCCGCGCGTCGACGCCGACCCGCTCATCGAGCGGTGGGGCGACCGGGTCCGGCGCATTCATCGGCTGACCGACCTGAAGGGCATCGGTCAGGTGCGCTCGGTCGCCATCCGGCTGTCGGGCGACGAGGAACCGGTCGCGGCCGGCTGAACTGGCTGAACCGGCCCTGGCGTCTGCCGGGCGGACCGGGCTTGGTGTCAGGCTGAGCCGGGCAGGGTCGGCCGCGCCCGTCAACGCCTTTGGGGTCAGCCGGGCGACGACGCCACGAGCGGCCAAGGCCGCTCGCGTTCGCATACCCACGCCACGTCGAGCAACAGCGCCTCGCGATGATGCGGCGCCAACACCTGCATGCCGACGGGCAGGCCGTCGCTTTGGCCGACCGGGATCGAGATCGCCGGATTGCCGTACAGGTTGGAGGGGATGGTCAGGCGCCCGTTGTTCGCCGGCGTGTCCTGCACCCCGCCGAACACGCTCGGAAGTGGCCCGTCGGCGGCGAAGGCGACATCGGGGTTCGACGACGTGATCACCAGGTCGGTCTGGTCGAACAGGTTCGCCATCGCCTCGAACAGCGCGGTTCGCCGCCGTTCGAGGATGATGCGGCTGTCGCGGTTGTAGCCCTTGGCGTCGCCCCAGCGCATGGCCATGGCCATCTCGGGTGTCATGTCGTCGGCGCAGCTCGGCCACGCGTCGCCGAGCGCGGCGTACATGCCGGCCAGGTTCGCGAGCGACCACGCCGTGCCCACGTTGGGGATCGCTGCATCGACGTCCACGAGGCGCAGCCCGAGGTCGGCGACGGCGGCCTCGGCCGCGGTCCGGACCAGCGCGGCGGTCGCCGGCGACACGACCGCGCCGGCGAAGTCGTCGATGATCGCGACGCGCATGCCGCGGAGATCGTCGAGGTGCGAGCCGAGGCCCGCCTCCCAGCCGTCCACCCGGGGCAGCGAGTGCGGGTCGTGTCGGTCGTACCCGTTGGCGACGTCGAGCCAGCGGGCCGTGTCGCGCACCGATCGCGTGAGTCCGCCGATCGTGACGGTGAGCGCCCCGACCTCGAACTGCGGGCCGCGGGGGATCCGGCCGTATGTGGTCTTGAGGCCGACCAGTCCGCAGAACCCGGCGGGGATGCGAATCGATCCGCCACCGTCGCCGCCCGTGGCGAGCGTGACGATGCCACCCGCAACGGCGGCGGCCGATCCACCCGACGAGCCGCCGGGGGTTCGCCCGTGCTGCCATGGGTTGTGCGTCACCCCGTTGAGCACCGTGCGGGTCAGGTTGACGCCGCCGAACTCGCTGGCCGTCGTGAGCCCGAACGGCACCGCCCCGCCGGTGTCGCGCAGCCGCTCGATGTGCGTGAGCGTGTGGCTCGCGACCCGGTCGCGAAACGGCACCGACGCCTCGGTGTCGGGCCAGCCCGCAACCTGGTCGAGCTCCTTCACCGCGAGTGGCACGCCGCCGAACGGGAGGGTGACCTCGGCGTGTTCGGCCGCGGCGAGCGCGCCGTCGGGGTCGAGGAACGAGAACGCATTCAGCGTCGAATCGTCGATCGCTGCGAGCGTCGCGCGGAGCTCGGAGACGGGGTCGTGGTCACCCGAGCGAAACGCGTCGACCAGGCTGCATGCGTCGCCGGACCAGGGGTTGTCGGTCATGGGGTGGTTCCTCTCGTGGTGATCGAAGTACGGGGTTCACTCACGCGCCGACCCGGTGGGCGTCGGCGAGCGCCGTCCAATCGGGCGCGTAGACGACCGGCTCGAAGCCTTCGAGCCCCCGCAGCAGGCGTGCCCGCGCCGGGTCGTCCTCGTCGAGCCGTGCGATGCAGCGTGGGATGTTGGCCCACAGGGGCACCGATGCGCCGGAGCCGAGGAAGGGGATCGGCGGGCAACCGGGGAAGTGTCGGCTCGGGGTCGACAGCAGCTCCTCGACGCGGCCGACCACGCCGACATCGATGATCGCAACCGTCCACTCCGCCGCGGCTCGGTTGGCGAGCGCCACGAACGCGGCGCCGAGGAGCCCGCCGATGAGTCCTTCGGCGGACGAGGAGCGGTAGCTCGGATCGACCGACCACGTCGCGAGTTCCCACGAGCGGCGGGGATCGAGCGGTTCGTCGAGGGCTGCGGCAACCTGGTCCCACGACCGGCCCCAATCCCGTTCGAGGTCGGAGAAGAGCTTCGGCGGCCCTCCGGCTCCGCTGATGGCCCGCACCGCGCCGACCGGTCGGCCTCGGAGGAGATCGACGGCGACGAGGAACACGGTCGAGGACTCGTACGGGCCGTACTCCTCGGCGAGGAGCTGCCGTGTGTCGCCGAACGCGTCGAGGAACACGGCGGCCTCGACGCGGCGGGCCAGTTCGCTGCGCTCATCGTCGGCGGCGAGCGCGAAGAGCGCGAACGGTTGCGATGGCTTCGCCCCGTCCACGAGCGAGTCGATCATCGTGTCGGTGTCGAGCGTCACTGTCGGGTCCCCTCACGTTGCACGCCGAGACGATAGGGATATCGCGTTCGGCGCGCCGGGTCATACTCAAGTCGGTTGCGAGCGCGCCGATGGAGATGGGTAGGTAATCCGCCCCACCTCCTGATCGAGTCCCCATGGACCAGTCCGCCCTCCATCGCCGCGCCGAGCGGCTCGCCACCGCCTGGCTCGCGACCGGTGGCCTCGTCGCGGTCGGGGTGATGGTCGGTGTCCTCGGCGACGCTGCGGCACCGCTCGTGTCGCTGGTCGGGTTGGGCGGCATGATCACCGGCATTGCGCTCCACCGGCCCAAACCCATGAGCCCGTGGCTGGGCATGGCCGTCGCGATGGTGTGCTTCATGGCCGGGGGTGTGCTGCGGGTGATGTGCGGGACCCTCGGCGACATGTCGTCGACGCGGTCGATCCTCCCCGACCTGGCAACGCTGCCGGGGTATCTCCTCGGCGCGCTGGCGCTCGCCAGGTTGGTCGCGGTGCTCCTCCCCGACAGCGACCGCCTTCCGGCGGTCATCGATTCCGGGGCCGCCGCGGTCGCGATGTTCATCCTGGCCTGGGTGTTCGTGATCGAACCGCTGACGCACCGGCCGAACGTCTCGGCGACTGCGGTCGGGCTGCAGCTGCTCTACCCCGTGGCCTCGGTGGTGATGGTGTCGATCGCCGCCCGGCTGGCGTTCGTCACCTTCAGCCAGAACTCGCGCACCGTTCGCCTGGTCTTCGTGTCGCTGTGTCTGAGCCTGGTGGGAGACCTGCTCTACCTCGTCGCCGACACGGGCATCGCTCACGTGTCGGCGCGCTGGCTCGACGTGCCCTACCTGCTGGCATTCACTGCGTTCCCCGCCGCGATGTTGCACCCCGACCTGGCCGGGGCCGGCAGCGTTCGCAGTTCGGTGCGTTCGATCTCTCGACGGCGGGCCGCGTTCGTCACCGTCGCGATCGCCGCGCCCAGCCTGATCGTGGTGCTGTGGACCGGACACGACACGCTCGACCGCTGGGTGCTCGGCCCGGCGGTGTTGTTGCTGCTGGTGCTCGTCGCGGCGCGCATGGGCCACGCGCTCGGCGAGGCGTCGCGCCACCAGGCGCGGTTTGCCTACCTTGCGAGCCACGACGAGCTGACCGGTCTGCCGAACCGGCGCGAGATCCGTCGACGGCTGCTCGATGAGGGCAACGCGGCGTCGATGATCGCGGCGGTGATCGATGTCGATCGGTTCCAGCTGGTGAACGACACCTTCGATCACGACCTGGGCGATGCGCTCATTCGCCGGATCGCCGATCGGATCGCGGGGCTGTGCGGCACCGACTGGGTCGTCGGCCACGCAGGCGGAGCCCAGTACCTCGCGATCGGCGCGGCGAGCGACGAGCCGGCACTGTTCGAGCGTCTGGAGCACCTTCGCATCAAGCTCGCCGATCGGTACGAGGTGAACGGTTCCGAGTTTCGCGTGACCGTCTCGATCGGTGTGGCGTCCGAAGGCGGTTCCGAGCGCGCCCGCCTGCTGCGCGACGCCGACACAGCGATGTACCAGGCCAAGGCGCGCGGCGGCGATTGCGTCGTCGCGTTCGACGCACGAATGCACGAGCGCTCGGTCCGACGGCTGCGCCTCGAACACGACCTGCGCGGCGCGATCGAGCGCAACGAACTCGAGGTGTACTACCAGCCTCTGGTCCAGTTGCCGGACGAGTCGATTCGCGGTTTCGAGGCGCTCGTGCGTTGGCATCACCCGGTCCTCGGCGCGGTGGCTCCGCTCGACTTCATACCGATCGCCGAGGACACCGGGCTCATCGGACCCGTCGGTGCGTGGGTGCTCGACCGTTCGGTCCGCCAGCTCGCCACGTGGCGCCACGCGCTCCCGGGTGGGAATCGCCTGCTCATGTCGGTGAACGTGTCGCCACGCCAGTTGCGCGACCCCGAGTTCGTGCTGCAGGTGCAGCGGAGCCTCGATCGCCACGACGTGCCCGCGTCCCGGCTGGTACTCGAGGTGACCGAGTCGCTGCTCATGGAGAACCCGATCGCAGCGGATGCCGTGCTGCAACAGCTGCGCTCGGTCGGCGCCCAGATCGCGATCGACGATTTCGGCACCGGGTTCTCGTCGCTCGCGTACCTGAACCGCTTCAAGATCGACATCGTCAAGATCGACCGAGCGTTCGTGTCGAACGTCGACGGTGACGGATCGGAGTCGTCGCTCGTCGCTGCGATCGTGGCGATGGCGCGGGCCCTCGGGCTGGCGACCGTCGCCGAGGGCATCGAGACCGACGCCCAGCTCGAGGCGCTCATCGATCTCGGGGTGAGCGCCGGGCAGGGCTACCGGTGGTCGAAGCCGCTCCCCGCGGGCGAGGTGCCCGCTCTCGTGGAGCGCCTCACGATCCGCGGCGGACACCTCCGCGTCGTCGACCGCTGACCCGCCTCGGGTCATCCGACGGCCATCCGACGGTCACCCACTGTCCGCGCGTTCGTGGGCGCGCCGTCGCGTGCTTGTGCGAGCATGCCAACGGCGGGAGCGATCGGCGGGCCGATTCGACCCAGGAGCTGTTCACATGAATCGACGATGGTCCGTACTGGCCTGCGGCGCGATCCTCGCTGCCGGGGCATGTGTCCCCCCACCCGTTGGGGCGCCGACCCTATCGATCGCCGACGCAACGGCCGTCGAAGGTGGCGAGGCCCTGACGTTTGTTGCGTCGCTCAGCGCCGCCACGACGACCGATGTGAGTTTCACCGTCGCGCTCGGCGGGTCGGCCCAATGGATCGCCGACTACCGCACGCTGCCACTCGGCGTGGTGACCATCCCGGCCGGTTCGACGACCGCCGACATTGCGGTCGATGTCGTGGACGACGACACGAACGAGCCGGTCGAGACGGTCACGATCGAGGCGGGCGGCATCTCGGGGGCGACGATCGGGCGTGGCCGTGCGACCGGTCTCGTCTACGACGACGACAGCGCCGGGCCCGAGGCATTCGGGCTCGACGTGTTGCACATCAACGATCATCACAGCCATCTGCAGCAGGAGTCGGTGACCCTGTCGCTGCCGTCCGGCCCGGTCAACTTCCAGCTCGGCGGCTTCCCCCGCGTCGTCTCGATGCTCGATCGCCTGGAGGCGGAGCTCGCAACGTCCGATGCCAACGTGGTGCGGATCCACGCCGGCGACGCGCTCAGCGGCACGCTCTACTACACGCTGTTCGGCGGGGAAGCGGACGCGGCGCTCATGAACGAGGCGTGCTTCGACATCTTCGAGCTCGGCAACCACGAGTTCGACGGCGGCGACGCCCGGCTCGCCGAGTTCCTCGACGACCTCGCGGCAGGCGACTGCCCGCCCGAGGTGCTGGCGGCCAACGTTCGCCCCGCGCTCGGCACGCCGCTCGCGCCCGAGGCCGCCGACGACTATCTGCAGCCGTACGTGGTGAAGGAGTACGACGGTCGGCAGGTCGCCTTCATCGGAATCGACGTGGCGCAGAAGACGAAGGTGTCGTCGTCGCCGTTGGAGACGACGGAGTTCGACGACGAGGCCGAGACCCTGCAGCGCTACATCGACCAGCTCTCGGCTCGCGGGATCCGCCACATCGTCGGGGTCACGCATCAGGGCTACGACAAGGATCTCGACATCGCGGCACGGCTGCGTGGGATCGACGTGATCGTCGGCGGCGACTCGCACTCGCTGCTCGGCGACTTCGACGGCGTCGGGCTCACCTCGCAGGGCGAGTACCCGACGCAGGTCACCGACGCGACCGGTCATGCCGTGTGCATCGCTCAGGCCTGGCAGTACTCGTGGGTCGTCGGCCATCTCGCGGTCGGCTTCGATCAGGCAGGCAACGTGACGAGCTGCGGCGGACGGCCGACGTTGCTGCTCGGCGATGTGTTGACCGCCGGCGTCGATCCTGCGACAGCGCTCGCAGAGGCGACCGCGGCGACGAACGGTTCAGTCGCCCAGGTCGATCCCGATCCCCAGGCGGAGCTCGTGTTGAGTGACTACGCGACGCAGGTGACGGCGTTGTCGGAACGCGTGATCGGCAGCGCCTCGGCGAAGATCTGCAACGCCCGATTCCCCAGCGACGGGCGGTCGACGCTGTGCACCCGTGCGGAGCTCCCGCAGGGCGGTCAGGCGCAGCAGTTCGTGACCGATGCCTTTCTCGCCCGAGCGTTCCGCGCCGACATCGCGTTGCAGAACTCCGGTGGTGTGCGCATCGATCTCCCGCCGGGCCCGATCACGATCGGTGATGTGTACACGCTGCTGCCGTTCGCCAACACGATCTACGAGATCGACCTGTCGGGCGCCGAGATCAAACTCGGGCTCGAGCAGGCGATCGGGAACGTGGTCGACGCCGGGGGCTCGACGGGCGCCTACCCGTACGGCTCGGGAATCCGTTGGGACCTCGACCTGAACCAGCCGTTCGGTTCGCGGTTCACGAACCTGGAGGTGCGACCCAAGGGGACCGCCGATTGGGTGCCGCTGGACCCCGAAGGCCGGTACGTCGTGGCAGCGAACAGCTTCATGGCAACCGGGGGCGATGGCTACACCGCACTGCGCGACGCGGTGCGCGACGGCCGTGGCGTCGACACGTTCTTGGACTACGCCCAGACGGTGGTCGACTACATCGAGCAGGACGCGGCCGGCGTGATCGGCCCGCCCGCCGAGTTCTCGACCAAGTCGTTCACGCCCAAGGCGTAGCGCGGCCTGCGCGTTCACCCCGGCCCGGCGCTCACACCGAGCGCCGGGCCGGGGCGCGCTCGGCGGCGGCGGCGACGGCGTCGGCAACGAGTGACACGTCGTGATCGAGCGTGGCGATGGTGACGCGGATGTGCGGCGCCGATCGGTCGCATTGAAACGGCGTGCCGGGGGCGACAGCGATGCCGCGGGCGGCGAGCGCGACGAGCGCGTTCGACTCGTCCTCCACCGGCACCCACAGGTTGAAGCCGTCGCCTTCGGGCAGCTCCAGGCCTCGTGTCGAGAGCGCATCGGTGAGGTCGGCGCGTCGACGTGCATAGCGCTGCCGCGCCCGCTCCACGCTGCGTTGCGCGGCCCGGCCGGTCAGCAGGTGCACGAGAGCGGCCTGCAGCAGCCGGCTCGACCAGCCGGGACCGATCAGCCGGCGGCTCGCCACCCCATCGATGACCGGCGCGGCGCCGCCGATCGCGGCCAGGCGCAGGTCGGGCCCGTGCGACTTCGAGAACCCGAGCACGGTCACCACGCGGTCGGGCAGCGCGGTGCCGAGCGAGACCACGTCGGACGAGGCGATGTCGCCCGAGTGATCGTCTTCCACCACCAGCACGTCGGGGTGGCCGGCGAGCACCTCTACGAGTCGGCGGAGCCGCTCCGGGGTGATCGACGCGCCCGTGGGGTTGTGGGCGCGAGGCTGGAGCACCACCGCTCGGACCGAGCCGAGTGCGAGCGCCGCGGCGAGCTCGTCGGGGAGGGGCCCCTGGTGATCGACCCCGACAGGCGTGGCCTCGGCGCCCAGCACGTCGAGCAGGTCGAGCAGGGGAGGAAACGTCGGGTTCTCCACGACGACTCGATCGCCCAGCCGGATCTGCGAGCACAGGATGCGATCGAGCGCATCCATCGCCCCGTCGACCACCGTCAACGAGTCGGGCCGGTACGGCCAGCGTTCTCGCAGGATCGCGTCGAGTTCGGGGTCGACGGGATCGTCGGCGTATGCCGAGGTGCGCGGGGCGTCGGCGAGTTGGCGGGCCGCTTTGCCGAGCGCCCAGCCCAGATCGGGAAGCAGGGCCGGGTCGGGCGTGCCGTGCGACAGGTCGATCGGCAGCGCACCCGGAGGCGCGGGAACGCGGTGGTAGCGCCTCGCGGCGCGCACGGGGTCGGCGTTGCGGACGAACGTGCCGTTGCGGCCCCTCGTGACGATCGCCCCGCTGGCGGCCAGCTCCTTCCATGCGTCGCTCACGGTGGTGGGGCTCACGGCGAGCTGCGCGGCGATCTCGCGGACGGGTGGGAGGCGATCGCCCTCGGCGAGCGCGCCGGAACGGATCGCTCGACCGATCGCCGCGGCCAGGCCGCGTGCGCTGCGCTGGTCGTCGAGCAGTTCCATGGCCCACGGCATCTTTGTACGGTAACAATGAAGCTATTGTCGGTTCAAACCTGTAATGGTTACGATGCGGGCCATGAAGCAGCTTTCGCATTGGATCGGCGGCGCGGCCGTCGACGGAACGTCCGGCCGCACCAGCCCCGTGTTCAACCCCGCCACCGGAACGCACACCGCAGATGTGCCGCTCGCCACGGTCGAGGAGGTCGGCCGGGTGGTCGCCACCGCGGCCGATGCGTTCCCGGCGTGGCGCGCCACGTCGCTGTCGCGGCGCGCCGAGGTGCTGTTCCGTGCCCGCGAGTTGCTCGTGGCCCGTCGGGACGAACTCGCAGCGATCATCACCTCCGAGCACGGCAAGGTGCTGAGCGACGCCGGTGGCGAGATCGCGCGCGGCATCGAGAACGTCGAGTTCGCCTGCGGCATCCCCAACCTGCTCAAGGGCGGCTATTCCGAGCAGGCGGCCACCGGCGTCGACGTCTACTCGATCCGTCAGCCCCTCGGCGTGGTCGCCGGCATCACGCCGTTCAACTTCCCCGCCATGGTGCCCATGTGGATGTTCGCCAACGCGATCGCGTGCGGCAACACCTTCGTGCTCAAGCCGTCCGAGAAGGACCCGTCGGCGGCCATGTTCATCGCCGAGGTGCTCCACGAGGCGGGCGTGCCGGCGGGGGGGGTCAACGTGGTGCACGGCGATGTGGTGGCGGTCGAGGCGCTGCTCGACCATCCCGACGTGGCGGCGATCAGCTTCGTCGGTTCCACGCCGATCGCCCGCTCGATCTACACCACGGGCACCAACAACGGGAAGCGTGTGCAGGCGCTCGGCGGTGCCAAGAACCACATGATCGTGCTGCCCGACGCCGACCTCGACATGACGGCCGACGCTGCGGTGTCGGCCGCGTACGGCTCGGCCGGTGAACGCTGCATGGCCATCTCGGTGGTCGTAGCGGTGGGCGACGTGGCCGATCCGCTGGTCGACGCGATCCATGCCCGCCTCGACGCCATCACGATCGGTGCCGGCACCGAGGCCGAATCGGAGATGGGCCCGCTCATCACCCGAGAGCACCGCGACCGGGTCGCGTCGTACCTCGACGTCGCGAGTACCGAGGGTGCGACCGTGGTGCGTGACGGCCGCGAGCAGTCCTTCGACGGTGACGGGTTCTTCCTCGGGCTGTCGCTCGTCGACCATGTGACGCCGTGGTCGCGCCTGCACTGCGAGGAGATCTTCGGCCCCGTCCTGTCGGTCATCCGCGTCGACACCTACGACGAGGCCGTCGCGCTCATCAACGAGCACGAGTTCGGCAACGGTTGCGCGATCTACACCCGCGACGGCGGCGCGGCCCGCCAGTTCACCTTCGACGTGCAGTGCGGCATGGTCGGCGTGAACGTGCCGATCCCCGTGCCCGTCTCGTACTACAGCTTCGGTGGCTGGAAGTCGTCGCTGTTCGGCGACAACCACATGTACGGCCCCGACGGCATTCAGTTCTTCACCCGCACCAAGGTGGTGACGCAGCGTTGGCCCGATCCGTCGACCAGTTCGGTCGACCTCGGGTTCCCGCAGAACCGCTGAGCCCCTCGCCGTTCCTCGAATCGCTATCCCGTACCTTCCCACCCGCCCCGCAATCCCCGGAGTTGACCCGATGTCCGATCACCACACTTTCGACGCCGCATACGGCAACGACCGCGCCCACGTCTTCCACTCGTGGTCCGCCCAGGCCCTCATTTCGCCGCTGGCCGTCGCCGGCGCCGAGGGGTCATGGATGTGGGACTACGACGGCAAGCGCTACCTCGACTTCAGCTCGCAGCTCATGAACGTGAACATCGGGCACCAGCACCCCAAGCTGGTCGCCGCGATCCAGGAGGCCGCCGGCCGCCTGTGCACGATCGCGCCGTTCCACGCCAACGCCGATCGCTCCGAGGCGGCGCGCCTGATCGTCGAGGTCGCGCCCGACAATATGGCGAAGGTGTTCTTCACCAACGGCGGCGCCGAGGCCACCGAGAACGCGATCCGCATGGCCCGCCTGCACACCGGCCGTCACAAGGTGTTCGCCGCGCATCGCAGCTACCACGGCGCGACTGCGGGGTCGATCACGCTCACCGGCGATCCGCGCCGCTGGCCGTCGGAGCCGTCGATCCCCGGCATCGTGCGGTTCTTCGGCCCGTACCCGTACCGCTCGTCGTTCCACGCCGCCGACGAGGCGGAGGAATGCGCCCGGGCGTTGGCGCACCTCGACGAGCTGCTCATGTTCGAGGGTCCGCACAACGTGGCCGCGATCATCGTGGAACCGGTCGTGGGCACCAACGGCATCCTCGTGCCGCCGCCGGGCTATCTCGCCGGGGTGCGCGAGCTGTGCGATCGGCACGGCATCCTGCTGATCGCCGACGAGGTGATGGCGGGCTTCGGCCGCTGCGGCGAGTGGTTCTCGATTCAGCATTGGGACGTGCAGCCCGACCTCATCTGTTTCGCGAAGGGCGTGAACTCGGGCTACGTGCCGCTCGGCGGTGTGGTCATCTCCGCCGAGGTCGCGGCATCGTTCGACGAGCGCGCCTACCCCGGCGGCCTGACGTACTCGGGGCACCCGCTTGCGTGTGCCTCGGCGGTCGCGTCGGTCAACATCTTCAAGGAGGAAGACGTGATCGGCCGTGCGGCCCGACTCGGCGCCGAGGTGATCGGTCCCGAACTCGAGAAGCTCGCGGCCCGCCACCCGTCGGTGGGAGAGGTGCGCGGTCTGGGCGTGTTCTGGGCGATCGAGCTGGTCCGCGATCGGGAGACCCGCGAGATGCTCGTGCCGTACAACGCCGCGGGCGACGCAGCGAAGCCCATGCTCGAGGTCGCCGCGGCCTGCAAGGAGCGGGGCCTGTGGCCGTTCACGCACTTCAACCGGTTGCACGTGGTGCCGCCGTGCACGATCTCCGACGATGACGTGCGCGCGGGCCTGTCGATCATCGACGAGGCGCTCGACGTGGCCGACCGGTACGTCGCCGGCTGAGCGCTCGTCGTTCCGATAGCGCGACATATTTCGCGCTATCGGAATACATAGCGATATATCGGGTTGTATCGTCGTGACTGCCGCATGGTGCGGCACACACGAATCCAGGAGACCCCTATGTCACCCATGCACTTCACCCATCCCGGTCACGTCGCCTTCGTCATGTCGGGCCCGCCGCGTGGCGACGGTCCCCCCTTCCGGGGGCGCCGAGGCCGCCGCGGCGGGTTCGGTCCCGACGGTCCGCCGTGGGCGACCGACGGCTTCGGCCCCGGTCGCGGTGGCGGGCAACGCATGCGTCGCGGCGACACCCGCGACGCCGTGTTGCTCCGTCTGCTCGACGGTCCCAAGCACGGCTACCAGGTCATGTCCGAGATCGCTGAGCTCAGCAAGGAGCAGTGGACCCCCGGCCCCGGCTCCATCTACCCCGTCGTCCGCTCGCTCGCCGAGACCGGGCTCGTCGAGGTCAACGAGGTCGACGGCCGACGCGTCATCACCCTCACCGAGCACGGCCGCCAAATCGCCGAGGCGCGCCGCGACGCCGGCCCGGCGCCGTGGGACCGCGTCAGCGCCGACGACGCGTCGCCCGCCATGGAGCTGCGCTCCGCGATCGGTCGGCTGATCCCGGCGCTCAAGCAGCTCGGGCGGGAAGGGAGCGACGCAGCGATCGCCGAGATCGCCCAGCGGCTCGACACCCTGCGCCGCGATGCCTACCGGCTCCTCGCCGACGATGCTCCGGATACCTCGGAGGCACCCGACGCGGCCGACGCCGACTGACCGCAGCTGAGAGCTCGGGGAACCCCGCGGGGTTCCCCGAGCCCACTACGGCGTGGTTACCATTGCGCAGTCCGACTCCACTCCCTGGGGGTACCGATGAACACCGAGCTTGCCGAGCGAACCGACGACACCGTTGCCGACGACGCGATCGTCGCCACCGACGAGATCGAACTCCTCGAGGACGAACTCCTCGTGGAGGAGATTTCGATCGACGGGATGTGCGGGGTCTACTGATCGACGCGATCGACGCCGCCGAGGTCACGTTCGATCTCGCGCAGCGCTACGAGCTCGACCCGCAGGTGTCGCTCCGGCCGGAGCCGTTCGGCGCGCTGGCATACCACTTCGGAAATCGCCGCCTCACCTTCCTGCGTCACCCCGATGTGGTCGAGGTGGTGCGCCAACTCGGCCAGCACGAATCCGCCGCCGCGACGCTCCGCGCCGTCGGGGTGGATGAGCGCCGCTGGCATTCGTTTCGTCGTGCGCTCGCACGCCTGCTCGCCTCGGAGATGATCCGTGTTCGACCCGTCTGACGGCATCGCCACCACGCCCGACCCCGCGGGGCGAGTCGCTGCGCCGGTGCACCATCCACAGCCCGAGCCGCCCGAGCGCTCGACGCTCGTCGACGACATGAAGCGTGGGCTCGACGCGCCGATCTGTCTCACGTGGGAGCTGACGTACGCGTGCAACCTCGCGTGCGTGCACTGCCTGTCGTCGTCGGGGCGCCGCGACCCGAGGGAACTCGACCTCGCCGGATGCCGCAGCGTCATCGACGAGTTGCGCGACCTGCAGGTCTTCTACGTGAACATCGGCGGCGGCGAGCCCATGGTGCGCCGCGACTTCTTCGACATCGTCGAATACTCCACGTCGAATCAGGTGGGCGTGAAGTTCTCGACGAACGGCACCCACGTCGATGCAGCGGCCGCCCGCCGCCTGGCATCGATGGACTATCTCGACATTCAGCTCTCGATCGACGGCGCCGATGCCGCGACCAACGACGCGGTCCGTGGCGTCGGGAGCTTCCACTCGGCGACCGCGGCGATGGAACACCTGGCCGACGCAGGGTTCGGTGCGTTCAAGATCAGCGTCGTCGTCACGCGGCACAACGTGGCACAACTCGACGAGTTCGCCGCGCTCGCCGAGCGGTTCGGCGCGCAGCTTCGCCTGACCCGCCTGCGCCCCGCCGGCCGGGGCGCCGACTCGTGGCACGACCTGCACCCGACCTCGGGCCAACAGCGCGACCTGTACCGCTGGCTGCTCGACCGGCCGAACGTGCTGACCGGCGATTCGTTCTTCCACCTGTCGGCGTACGGCGAGGCGTTGCCCGGGCTCAACCTGTGTGGCGCCGGGCGCGTGGTGTGCCTCATCGATCCGATCGGCGATGTGTACGCATGTCCGTTCGTGATCCACCCCGACTTCCGGGCCGGCAACGTCGGCGACGCCGGCGGGTTCACCGACGTGTGGCGGCGCTCGTCGCTGTTCGGGTCGCTGCGCGAACCGTCGTCGCCGGGGGCGTGTGGGAGTTGCGGCTCGTACGACGCCTGCCAGGGGGGGTGCATGGCCGCCAAGTTCTTCGTCGGCCTCGAACTCGACGACCCCGATCCGGAGTGTGTGCACGGCGCGGCCGAGCCGCTCCTTGCCGCGCTGGCCGTGGACCGCGATGCGCTCGGCCCGCCGCGCCCGACCCCCGACCACTCGCGCCCCACGCGATCGGGTGCAGTCGATTCGGTGGGCGCCACCGGTCCGACCCCCGTCGCGCTCGGCCCGCGTCGACCGTGACGGGGCCGTGCCCGTTCTGCGACCGGGCCGTGGCGGCGCTGTGACGGGGCCGCGGTGAACGTCGTCGCTGTCGTCGCCGGCGTAGCGGTCGTGCTGGTCACGTTGGTCGACGCGGCCGACACGCTCGTGTCGACGCGCATCCGCAGCGGGCGGTGGTGGCCGACCGAGGTGTTCTACCGGTTGACGTGGTTCCCGTGGGCCGCGTTCGGGCGACGGTTCCGCTCGGAGTCGCGGCGCGAGACGGTGCTGTCGCTGTTCGGCCCGGCGTCGCTGCTGGTGCTGCTGGCGTTGTGGGTGGTGGGACAGATCCTCGGATGGTCACTCGTGTGGTGGGGGTTGCGCGGCTCGTTCGCCTCGCCGCTCACCGGGTGGATCGACGGCCTCTAATACTCGGGCATCGTCTACTTCTCCGTCGGGTTCGGCGACGTGCTGCCCGGTACGGGCACCACCCGCGTGCTCGCGCTCGCCGAAGCCTTCGGGGGGCTTGCGACGATGGGGCTCGTGATCGGGTTCGTGCCGAGCCTCCTGGGTGCCTATCAGGCGCGCGAGGCCCGCCTGCTCCGCCTCGATGCCTTCACCGCCGAGCGCATCACGCCGATGGCGCTCGTGACGTCGTACCTCGACGAACGGGCGGGTGGCCGCGCCGCGCTCGACGACTTCTTCGACGACTGGGAGGAATGGACCGCCGAGCTGATGCAGGGCCACGCGTCGTTCCCGATGCTCGGCCTGTTCCGATCGCAGTTCGTGGGGCAGCACTGGGTGACGGCACTCGGGCTTGTCACCGATGCGGCCATCGTGGTGCTGTGCGCGTCGGATGATCACCGGGGCCCGGCCTTGCGCCAATACCGGCGCTCGGTGCGGGCGATCCAGGCGTTCTGCGAGCGGATTGGCGTCGAGCCGGTCGAGGTCGATCCGATCTCGTTCGAGCTGTTCGAGGCGGGCTACCGCACGCAGCTCGGAACGCTTCTCCATGAGCGATCGGTCCGCGAGGCCTACGACGCCATGATCGAGTTGAGGTCGCATTTCGCGCCGTGGATGGAGGCGCTGATCGACGCGCTGGTGGCGCCGCGCGGGTTCTGGGGCCTCGAGATCGAGCGGCTCTCGTCGCCGGTGCTCGACGAGCCGCCGCTGCCCTGACGCACGCGCCGCTTCCCGGGCATCGCTTCCCGGGCGTCTCGGTCCGGGCATCGCGGTCCGGGCGTCTCCACGGTTGATCTGTGGAGATACCTGGTGCTCGGCTGACCGATCTTCTCCGCGATTGATCTGTGGAGAAGGCGCGGGCTGCTGCGGATCGGCGCCCGGGCATCGCTGTCCGGGCATCGCGGTCCGGGCGTCTCCACGGTTGATCTGTGGAGATATCTGGTGCTCGGCTGACCGATCTTCTCCGCGATTGATCTGTGGAGAAGGCGCGGGCCGCTGCGAACGGCTTGAACGGGCGCGGAACGGGCGCGGACTGACGTCCGCGCCCATCCGGGGAGCGGCGATCAGGACGGGAGCACGACCTCGACCGGCGACCACGACGAGGTGGTGGTGCCGTCGCCAAGCTGGCCCTGCGTGTTGTGGCCGAAGCAGAACACCTTGGCGGCGGTCAGCGCGCACGAGTGACGGTCGAACGGAACGACTCGAAGGGCGCCGACCACACCCTCGACCTGCGTCGGGGCGAGCGGGGCGGAAGGGGCCGAGCCGAGCTGTCCGACGTTGTTGCGGCCCCAGCAGTAGCCGACCGAGTCGCTCGCGCCGGAGGGCACACCCGCCGCGCACGCGTGGTCGTGGCCGACCGCGATCCAGGTGAGCGCCACGCCCGACAGGGAGACCGGCACCGGCGTTGCGGAACTCGCGCCGACGCCCGTGTTGGCGAGCTTGTTGAAGCTGTCGTCGCCCCAGCACCAGCCGGCACCAGCCGAAACGGCACAGACCGTCCGCCAGCCCGCGGAGATCTGCGAGGCGGTGGAGAGGCCGAGCGGCGCCGTCGGCGTCGGATGCACATCCGAATCAGCCGTGCCGATGCCCAGCTCGCCGTCGGCGTTTCGGCCCCAGCACTTCGGTGCACCTGCAGCGATCGCGCAGGTCACGTCAGACCCGGCGACGACGCGCGTCACGCCGGTGAGCCCGGGTACCTGCACGGGCGTCGACTGGTCGGCGGTGGCCGCCGAGCCGATCTGGCCGTACGCGTTGGAACCCCAGCACCACACGGTCGCGTCGGTGGCGAGCGCGCACGAGTGCGACGCTCCGGCGGCGACCGATGTCGCCTGGATCGCGAGGCGGCCGACACCGTCGGTACCGATCGCCAGGTCGGGGCCGAGCTGTCCGTGGTCGTTTCGGCCCCAGCAGGTGACGCGCGGTGTGACGGGCACGCCGCCGCCGGGCGCAGCGGTGTGGTCGATGGCGCACGAGTGACCGCCGCCGCTGGACGGCGCCGCGGGGTTGATGAGCGGATCGACCGTGGTCGGAGAAGTGACCGCGTCCGGTGCGCCGGGAACGGCCTGACCGGCATCGTTTCGGCCCCAGCAGTACGCCTCGCTCGCGGTGCCGACGATCCCTCGGGCAACGCATGTTTGCTCGCGTGGCCGCTCGAACTCGGGGGTGGATGGTTCCGGTGGTACGCACGCCGCGGCGGAAAACGCCAGTGCCGCGGCGGCGAACGTGAACGTGCGTCGCATGTGAATCTCCCTCGCCTGATGAGAAACGCAGCCTATCCAGTCCATATGCAACCTGGTCCGCTACATGCAGAATGTTGCTCGGCCATCAACAACCGAGATGCGGGGATCGCCGAATTCGGGAGCCGGCGATGTCGGCCTGCGGCGTTACCCTTGCGCCGTGTTCACGCGTTGGATCCGTTTGAGCGCCGTCTTCAGACTCGTGCTCGTCGCCGCGGCGACGGCCGGCTGCTGGTCGATCGCGTTCGGCGCTATTGGCTCGTTAGTCGTTCACGCCACGCTGGGCGCCGACGCGATGAGCGGAACAGCGGCGGCCGCTGCCCTGAGTTCGCCGTCGGCCGAGAACGACTATGTCGACATCGCTGGCGCTGCGGCGGTCGACACCGGCGCCCGTTCAGATGATGACGACGAGATCGTCGCGCTGAGCGTGGGCGGGTCGATCCTGCTGGTGAAGGTCGCGGATGCGAGTGATGCGATCCGGTTCCGCGGGCGCACCGAGGCGTTGGACGTCGAGACCATGGACGCCGTCTCGGTCTATGGCGACGCACGTGCCGCGATCCTGCCGGTGATGCTCGATGCGACGACCGACTGGCGTGTGCGGGGCGTGGCCGTTCTCGTCGTCTCGCTGCTCGTGAGTGCCGGGGCGTTCTACGTCATGTGGCGGCTGGTTCGCGGAGCGTTGCACCCCGAGTCGACCAAGTCGGTGCGGGACGCCGCCGACCCTCAGGCGTACCTCGCCGAGGTCGATGCCGACCTCGCTGCGCCGGACGCGTTGACGTGCCTCTCCGCGGTTGTCGGATCCAAATATCTCTTCATCAAACCCCATCGATTGATACCTCTGACCAGTGTGGTGTGGGTCTACCGAAAGGTCGTGACCACGAAGGTGTACGGCGTCTTGCCGGTGGCTCGGCGCACCGAGATCGTCTTCGCCGTCGACAGCGGCAAGCAACACGAGGTCGGGCTGCTTGCCGGTTCGGCGGTGTCCCCGGAGAACCTGGCGACCCGGATCCCGTGGGCGCTCATCGGCTTCTCCGAACAACGCAAGGCCGGGTGGGCCGGCGGTATGACCCGCAACGGCATGATCTCGTCGGCAGCGGCTCGCCGAGACGGCACGGCGCCCTCGCCCTCGTCGATCGCACCGACCGCCTCCGTTTGGTCGGTACCGCCTCCGACGAGCGTCGCCCCGCCGTCCGCCGCGCCGCCGCCTGTGCCTGCGCCGCCACCCCCGCCCTACGCTCCCTCGTCGGCTGTTCCGAGCGATCTCCCGCCGATCCCTCCGATGCCGTCCGGTCCGCGGCCACCGGAACAGCAGCCATGATGCGCCCCCGCTCTGTTGCGGTCGCGGTCGCCGCCCTCGTCGCGCTCGCGGGCGCTCCGGGGTGCGCCGAACCGGTGGTGCACGCCGAACGGTCGGCGTCGTGGGACCCGCGGATCGCCAAGTACGCCGAGTTCCTCGAGGCGGAGTACGGCGTGAAGTGGAAGGCGCCGGTCGCGGTCCGCTTCCTCACCGACACGGCCTTCGATCGGCTGTCACAGTTCGGACGCAGCGCGGACCACTCCGGGTCGACATGGCAGGACGAAGCGCTCGGCTTCGCAGCGACTTCGCTCGACACGGTGCTCGGACCCGACGAGGACGGCACCGAGCTTCTCGGCTTCTACCAGGCGACGAGCCGATCGCTGGTGGTTCGAGGCACCACGATCGACTCGCGGAACGAGTTCGTCGTGGTGCATGAGCTTGCCCATGCCATGCAGCAGCAGAACTTCTCGTCGCTCGACGAGCCCTTCGGTGACCCCGACCGTGAACTGGCGACGCTGGCGGTTCTGGAGGGCGATGCCAACAGTGCGGCCGCGCACTGGATGGTCGCCCATCCGCCGTCGGGCCCGTCGCCGGACGGCGGCGCGGAGGAACCCGCGGGCGAGGCCGAACAAGCCGCGTTCGCGAACTTCCGCGGCACGGGAGTGCTGGGCTGGTGGCAGACGCTCATGCCATACACCACGGGCTGGCGTTTCGTGGAGACGGCGGTCGCGGCGGGCGGCAAGGATGCGCGTGCTCGTCTGCTCGACCTTGCGGGGCATCGACGCCTGACGACGCTCGACATCCTGATGCTGAGGACCGAAACCCTCGGCACCGATGCGCCGCCCTTGACGGGGGCCCGGTCGGAGCGGGAGTGGAGGCGGACCGGTCCCATCGGCGGGCTCCGATGGTTCGCGCTCCTCGTCGGCCTTGGTGCCGACCCGCGGACGGTCCTGCAGTCGGTCGACACCGAGACCGCGACCGAGTCCGCGGACTGCTACGACGCGGCGTTCGCGGGACCACCGGGGATGGTCGACCGCATCAATGCCGCCCTGGGCGGCTGGTTCACGAACGCGGGCACCGCTCTGGCGGGCGATGGAACCGGCCAGGAAGGCACGGCGCACTGGTGCCGTTCCTCGGTGCCGGAAGCCCTGGTCACCATCGACCAGGCGTCCGCCATTATGTCGGCCGACAACGATGCTGCTGCCGCCCTCGTTCGCCCATCCCCATGACTCGAGGCCGGCGTTAGCCTGCGCGGATGCAGACCCCCACATACACCGACGCCCGCGCCGCACTCGACCTCGCGATCGCCGGGTTCGAGGCGCGCCTCGCGCTCGTCGCCGACCCCGACTGGGAACGGCCGACGCCGTGCGACGGGTGGACCGTCGCCGATCTCGTTAAGCACCTCGTCGGTGGAGGTCTCATGAGCGAGATGCTGCTCGACGGCGCGTCGTCGCAGGACGCCATGGCGACGCTGTTCAACCTCGACCTCCAGGGCGACCTGCGGGCGGCGTTCGTCGATGCCCGCGACCGGCAGGCTGTCGCCTTCGCTCGGCCCGGAGCGGAGGACATCACGTGCCATCACCCCATGCGTGACATGCCGGCGTCGCAGTTCATCTGGATGCGCGTACGTGACACGGCGGTCCACACGTGGGATCTTGCCCGCTCGATCGGTGCAGACGAGCGCCTCGACGACGACCTGATGGCGACGATCTGGTCGCAGGTCGAGCCGGTTGCTCAGCTGCTCGCCGTGTCGGGCATGTTCGGCTCCGGTGCATCGGGTGAGCTCACCGACGATGCGTCGATGCAGGCCCGGGTCCTCGATGCCTTGGGGCGCCGCCCGTCGGTCTGATCGCTCCAGCAGCACCCGGGCTGCCCCCGCCGCGCCCGCGCACCGGTCGGGGCAGTGCGTCGCTGCGTCGAGTTTCCGCCAAGATGGGGGCGTGAACCTGCTCGAACCGCTCGGACTCGGAAGCCGCACGGCGCGCAATCGCATCGTGTTCGGCCCCCACGAGACGAACCTCGGCGATGGACGGGCGTTGTCCGACCGCCACGTCGCCTACTACCGGCGCCGCGCGGCGGGCGGCGTGGGCACCGTCGTCGTCGAGGAAGCGTCGGTGCACGGGTCGGACTGGCCCTACGAACGGGCGCCGCTCGCCGCCTTGGCCGCGCCGGGATGGGCGGCGATCGCGTCGGCATGCCACGAGGAGGGCGCGCTCGTCATCGCCGCGCTCGGTCACGCCGGCGGCCAGGGCAGCTCCGCGTACTCGCAGGCGCCGTTGTGGGCGCCGTCGCGCGTGCCCGAGGTGAACAGCCGGGAGGTGCCCAAGGCGATGGAGGAGTCCGACATCGCCGCCGTCGTCGACGCGTTCGCCGATGCCGCACGGGCAGCCGTCCGGTCGGGCTGCGACGGGGTCGAGGTCAACGCCGGCCAGTTCTCGCTCGTGCGCCAGTTCCTCTCGGGATTGACCAACCACCGCGGCGACGAGTGGGCCGACCGCCCGCGGTTTGCTGCGGCGGTGCTCGCGGCGGTTCGTGCTGCGGTCGACGAGGTCGACCCGGGCGCGATCGTCGGTCTGCGGCTGTCGGCCGACGAGTTGGCGCCGTGGGCCGGCATCGTGCCCGAGGCGGCAGCCAAGCTTGCGGCCGGGCTGAGCGAGTTCGTGTCGTACCTCACCGTCGTGCGCGGCTCGATCTACTCGGCCTCGGCAACGCGGCCCGACGGTCACGAGGCGCCGGGGTTCAACCTTGAGCTCGCGGCGTCGATCCGCTCGGCGGTCCGTGCAGCCCGCGGCGGCGCTCGCGACTCTGGCGGCGCGGTGGCGGTGATTGCACAGGGATCGATCGTCGACGTCGACCAGGCCGATCGTGCGGTGCACGCCGAGCAGTGCGACGCCGTGGAGATGACCCGGGCGCTGCTTGCCGATGCGCAGCTCCCCGCGAAGTTCGCCGCCGGTCAGTCCGAGCGAATCCGGCCGTGCCTGCTGTGCAACCAGACGTGCCAGGTGCGCGACGCCCGCAACCCGATCGTGACGTGCGTGGTCGATCCGCGCACCGGCCATGAGATGTCCGACCACGACGCCGAGGCGCCGCGGGACAGCCTGGCCGCCGACGAGGTGACGGTGATCGGCGGCGGGGTCGCCGGGCTCGAGGCCGCCCGAATCGCCGCGCTCGGCGGGCATCGTGTGCGGCTGCTCGAACGGTCCGATGAACTGGGTGGCATGGTGTCGGTCGCGGCGCGGGGCGCCGGCCGCGCACGGCTCGGCCTGCTGGTCGAGTGGCTCGCGGCCGAATGCCGTCGGCTCGGTGTCGACGTGCAGACCGGCGTGGACGTGCCGCTGGATGGCGCCGCGGGCGGCGTTGGTGCTGGGCCGGTGATTGTCGCGACCGGCTCGGTTGCCGCTCCGGTCGGGTACGCGTCGACGCCCGGCGGCGTGCCCGTATCGCCTGTCGCGTCGGTGTTCACGGCGGCCGAGGTGCTCGCCGGGGCGGAACTGCCCGTCGCGAACGACGCCGGCGTCGAGGCGGTCGTGGTGTGGGATCCGATCGGCGGGCCGATCGGCGTGAGCGTTGCCGAATCGCTTTCGGCCGCCGGCCGTACCGTCGTGTTCGTCACGCCCGATCAGATCGTCGGGAACGAGCTGGCGCGTTCGGGCGATCTCGCTCCGGCCAACAACCGCGTGCAGCAGGCCGGCATCGCGATCGAGCGGCGGACGTTGCTGCGGGAGGTGCACGACGAGGAGGTCGAGGTGGAGGACCGGTTCTCCGGCGTGCGGCGCCGCATCGGGTTCGCGGCCTTCGTCGACGCCGGCCACCGTCTGCCCGGCGACGCGCTGTTCACCGCGCTCGCTGGCACTCGGGCTGATGTGGCTCGCGCCGGCGATGCCGTGGCACCGCGCACGATCGCCGAGGCGATGCTCGACGGGCGCCGCGCCGCGCTGGCGCTCGACGGGTTCGGCCGTCTCAGCGACGGCGTCGCGTTCCCGCTCGCCGCGCACTGACCGCGTTTCGCCGCGCGTTCCTGCCGCTGCTCCACGGATGGCGATCCAGGCTCAACGGTGCGTATATGCACCGCTGAGCCTGGATTGCGATGGGGTCGCCCGCGCCGCCCGCCGTGGTGCGCGGCGCGGCCCGCCGTGGCGTCCGGGCCGGTTCGCCGTGGCGCGCGGTGCGGGTCCCGCTCCCATTTCGCAGGAACGGGACCTGTTCAGGCGAACAGGTAGCCTCGGCCCCGATGGTGGAACGACTGTTGTGGTCGCCGCTTCGGCTCGGCCCGGTGACGCTGGCGAACCGGGTGGTGTTCTCGGCGCATCTCACGAACTATGCGACCCAATCCGGCCTTCCGTCGGATCAGCACGCCGCGTATTACGCCGCACGAGCCGCCGGTGGCGCCGGGCTCATCATCACCGAGGAGCACTCGACGCACCCGACCGACTGGCCGTACGAGAAGCTCATTCACGGCTTCCGGCCCGAGGTGATCGACGGGTACCGCAAGATCACCGACGCGGTGCACCGGCACCGCACGCCGATCTTCGCCCAGATCAACCACAACGGCGGGCAGGCGTCGTCGATGTTCAGCCGGTTGCCCGTGTGGGCGCCGTCGCCGGTTCCCGACCCGCTGTTTCGCGAGGTCCCCAAGGCGGTGTCGGCCGCGGAGATCGCCGAGATCGTCGCCGGGTACGCGACCGTCGCGGCGCACTGCGCCGAGGGCGGGTTCGACGGCATCGAGCTGCAGTGTTCGCACTCCTCGATCGTGCGTGGATTCCTGTCGCCAGCGACGAACCGGCGCACCGACGACTACGGCGGGTCGTTGCGGAATCGTGCCCGGTTGCTGGTGGAGATCGTCGCCGCGGTGCGCGCCGAGATTGGCCCCACCCGCGCGCTCGGGGTGCGTATCTGCGGTGACGAACTGATCGACGGCGGCACCACGATCGAGGAGGCTGTCGAGATCGCCCGCATCGTCGAGGCGACCGGCGCCGTCGACTACATCAACACCTCGATCGGCGTCGCGACCGCCTCGCTGTTCATGATCGAGGCGTCCATGCACATCCCGCCCGGGTACGCCATGTTCATCCCGTCCGCGATCCGCAAGGCCGTCGATCTGCCCGTGATCGGGGTCGGTCGGTTCAAGGACCCGCTGCAGGCCGAGCGGGCGCTCGCCGAGGGCCACTGCGATCTGGTGGGTGTGGTGCGCGGTCAGATCGCCGACCCCGACTTCGTGGCGAAGGCCCGATCGGGTCACGTGGACGACACCCGGTTGTGCCTGTCGTGCAACCAGGAATGCGTCGGCCGGATGGGGCTCAACCGGTGGCTCGGATGCATCGAGAATCCCGGCACCGGGCGCGAGTCGCAGGGGGTCGGAGCGCCCCGTTCCGTGAGCGTCCGGCGCAACGTTCTCGTCGTCGGAGCCGGTCCTGCGGGCATGCAGGCGGCTGTCGCTGCGGCGCGCAACGGGCACAGCGTCACCGTGCTCGAACGCGACGCCGAGCCCGGCGGCCAGGTGCGACTTGCGGCGTCGGTGCCGAGCCGCGCCGAGTTCGGCGATCTTGTCCGCAACCAGAGCCACGAGGCGCGGCGCCTCGGCGTGACCTTCGAGTTCGGTGTCGAAGCCGACGTTGCCGAGGTGCAACGCCGTGGAGCCGATGTGGTGGTGATCGCTGCCGGTTCGCGACCGGATCGCCCGTGGTGGGCGCCGGGCGATGCGGAGTGGATCGTCGACGTGCGCGACGTGCTGGAGGGCCGAGCGCATCCAGAGGGTCGCGTCCTGGTGCTCGACGAGCTCGGATTCCATCAGGCGACGTCGGTCGCCGAGCTGCTCGCCGGCCGCGGCGCCGAGGTCGAGGTGGTCACACCCGGCATGGTGGTCGGCCAGGACCTGGGTATCACCCTCGACATGGAGAACTGGTGGATCCGGGCGACCGCTGCGGGCATCGTGCAGTCGACCGAGCTGGTGCCGATGGGCGTGGAGGATCATGCGGTCTCGTTCCAGCACTATCCGACCGGGCGGATGGAACGCCGCGAGGTCGACTGGGTCGTGCTGGCCGTGCCGCCGCAGCCGTGCGATGACCTGTATGTCGCGCTGCGCGCGACGGGGGTGCGGGTCGAGCGGGTGGGCGACTGCGTTGCACCCCGCCGGGCGCACGCCGCGGTTGTCGACGGTGAGCGCGTCGGTGCCGCCATCTGAGCGCTCAGCCGCAGCGCCGGCGGTCGCGCGGCCGGCGAGGTCACGGCCCGCGGTGTCGGAGCCCGCTGCGGAGCTAGAGGTTGCGGAGTTGGCGGCCGCGATTCGTCGTGCCATCGAGGACGCCGGCGACCCGACCCGCGCCGAGCGCGAGCGCGCCTACCTAAAGAGCGATCGTCGGTTTGTCGGGTGCGGCGTCCCGGCCGCACGGCGCATCGTTCGGACGCAGCTCGGCGAAATCGGATGGCCGCGCAGTGCCCGTCATGACGACGTCGCGGAGCTCGCAGCGGAGCTGTGGGACGGGCCGTTCTTCGAGTGTCGGCGCGCCGCAGTCGAGGTGCTGGAGCGGTGTGTTGCGACGCTTGGCGTCGATGACCTCTCGTGGATCGAGCGGTGGATTCGCGATGGTGAGACGTGGGCAATCGTCGATGAGTTGGCGACCCATGTGGTTGGGCCGGTGTTTGCTGCGGATCGCAGTGCAGCGGGGGGTGTGCTCGACCGCTGGGCGGTCGACCCCGACTCGTTCTGGGTTCGCCGCGCTGCAATGCTGGCGTTGCTCGTGCCATTGCGCACAAGCGATGAGGATTGGGACCGGTTCTGTGGGTATGCCGTGCCGCTGCTTGGCGAGCGGGAGTTCTTCATTCGCAAGGCGATCGGCTGGATTCTGCGCGACGTGTCTCGGCGGCGGCCCGACCCGGTGCGCTGCTTCGTCGCCGAGCATCGCGAGCGGATGTCCGGCGTGACGCTGCGCGAGGCGACGAAGTACCTGGCGTAGTCGCCTGCGCCGTCGAATCTGCCGCGCGATTGACGGTTGAGTCCGCTGGAGTGGTGGGATTTCGGGGAGCGGCGGTCCACCCGTAGGTGAGCCACTGGTGTGAAGCTCGGTGTGTACGCCAAGTGCAACCGAGAGGATTCACACCGATGCCTCTACCCGATTCTGCCTGTTCGGACTGTTTGACGCGCCCCGTGTCGGCAATGGCACCGACCCCGTCCGCTAGCTCGCCCAGTGGACGATCCAAGCCCTGATCGACACCGAGGCCGCGAACGGATCGGCGCCGGCCGTTGCGAACGCACCGACGGTCGTGTCACCCATGTCCGTGATGCAGTTCGTCGCAGTGCCCTTCCCCGAACGCGAACGCACCCTCGATATCATGGCCAGCCTCATCGACGGCTGACCGGCGACGGCAGCCGAGCCTCAGCGGCATCGGTCTCTCACCGAGCGCAACCCCCTATCTGGCGGCCGGCGAGTGGGCTAGGTCGGGGCTAGGTTGATGTCGACGGTTCCTCTGCCCTGTGGACTGATTCGAGCGTGAACGATCGCTTCGCTCTTTCGATCGACCGTGAACTCCATGGTGACTCCGACCGGATCGTCGATCCGATAGGCGATCTGGTCATCGTCCTCGGCGATCACATCGAAGCCCTGTTGAAGCAGTAGCACTGTGTTGTCCGAAGACACCGCGCCAAGATTGTCGACAATCGCGATGATGTAGTGCTCGACCGAACTGGTCGGATCGAGGGGAGCCGCGAGGCTCCGACCACCCGACCCGGATGTGGTGACCTGGCCGTTCGCCCACGCCAGCTTCGAGCCGGAACCGAACAGCGCCGTTCCGGACATCCCGATCCAGTCGACCTCGCCGGACGCAGACACCTCAGCTCCATTGGTTGCTACATAGGTCGCGTCAAACCGTGCCGGGCCGACATCACGAGTCTGCATCTGAGCACGTGCCAACATCCCAGCGTCGGCCATCTCGCCGGGCCGCGTGGTAGATGTCCGGACCGGTACCCGCTCCGATTCAGATACCGACTCCGACCTCGAACACGCCGACCCGACACCCGCGACGACCGCGCCGACAACACAGAAGCAGACGAAACGCGACCGGAGGAACCGGCGAGAACGTCTCTTGCCGCGCACAAGCGATCGCATGAAGCCTCCCTTTACGGCGTCACCTCGGGGGCCG
>OEIV010000089.1_pt1 | contig 57584 bp, 63 predicted proteins | sample 1539231 | NCBI WGS metagenome assembly OEIV01 (sample SAMN03794762, study PRJEB22550) | activated sludge metagenome | feature: wastewater treatment plant; material: activated sludge; isolation source: Wastewater treatment plant of a petroleum refinery complex | place: Argentina: Buenos Aires ...
GTTTCTATCTTCAGCGTTCCATAATTGAACATAGTCTGCAAAACACCATTTTGTAATGCGGTAACATCTTCAACGTTACTAATATTCAATTGAGATACTTTTCTATTAAAAAGACCGTACTGTAAAATCTGAGTAATATTTCGGTCAGTCATAATTAACCGATTCTGAAAGTAGATAAAAGTAGCAACTGCAAGGACAAGTACTGTTAGAAATGCCCCTCCAACCATAAAGAGTGTCGCGTAGAAAAAAGCGTCATCTGAATTAGTCACTACAACCGGTGTTAAGAAATATGCTAAAAATGCCGCAACACTTAATCCTACTACCGCCTGGATATACAGTATTACTACCCCAATAGGGTGCTTAGCTACCTCGGCCAACTTTAATTCATCGGCGTCAACTCGTTCCATACTATTGTGTCTGGCTGGGTGCATATAATCGCTATTATAACAGTTTTTCTTGTGGGCTGTCTTTTGAAATTGCCTTCGATTTCTTAAGATGTTTATACGCTTTTTGCGTTGCTTTTCGCCCTCGTGGTGTTCTCTCTAAGAATCCGAGTTGCATCAAGTAAGGTTCGTAAAAATCCTCTACCGTACTTACCTCATCACCTAAGACGGCTGCCAGGGTATTCAGTCCAACTGGTCCACCATCGTGATTTTCAATGATTGCGAGCAGTAACATTCTATCGGCAGGGTCTAAGCCTACTTCATCAATTTCGAGTAGCGCGAGTGCCTCGTCGGTCAGTTTCTCGTCAATGATGCCGTCACCATTGACATCTGCGAAATCTCGAACACGCTTTAATAGCCTATTGGCGATGCGAGGCGTTAGTCGAGAACGGGTAGATAATGATACAGCTGCATTGTCGTGTATTGTAGCTTCGAGTAATTGTGCTGAGCGCTTTATTATCGATGCAATCTCATGAGGGCTGTAATATTCGAGTCGATACAGCATACCAAATCTATCTCTTAGAGGTGCCGCTAAAGCTCCTGTACGTGTAGTCGCGCCAATCAGTGTGAATTTAGGTACATCTAATCGCAGACTACGAGCACTCGGACCCTTACCGAGCATAATGTCAATCGCGTAGTCTTCCATGGCGGAGTAAAGAACCTCTTCTACTGAACGGTTCAGACGGTGTATTTCATCGATAAACAACACGTCGCCATCTCCAAGGTTTGTAAGAATACTTGCAAGATCTGCGGCCCGATCAATTGCTGGACCACTGGTCACTCGTATTTGCGCACCCATCTCGTTTGCAATTATCGTCGCGAGAGTTGTTTTACCTAATCCCGGTGGACCGTAAAGTAATACATGATCAATAGGCTCACCGCGTTTCTTTGCCGCGTCTATTGCGACCTGCAAATTCTTTTTAATGCGCTCTTGGCCAACATATTCTTTAAAAGTCCGAGGCCTGAGGACGTTTTCAATACGCTGTTCCTCAGAAGTTTGTTCATCACTTTCTTGATTCGGGTCGACTATGCGTTCAATCATGCTATCTTCTTTAAATCGCCATTTAAAATAACGGGGTTCATGGCTGCAATTTCTGTTCCATAGTATGGCATGTCTGGCAGTGGGTGTAATAGGAATATTCTTTGGTTAAGCACGTGAGCAAACCCCATCTCTAAAAACGCGTTACCCCCTATATAATTTTTTATCCCGTGCTTATCCAGATTAACCACGATGAGCGCATCAGCGTCCTGCATTGGCTTCCAGAATTCACGTATCGCATCATAGTTAAATTTATGATCCAGTTTTATGACTTCTTTTTCTTCATCACTTTTACCTAAGTATGCATCTTTAAACTTACTCATGAATGGTTCGTGACCAAGTTTCTTGAGCGATTCACATACCGCAACCATCTGCTCGGTAAATTGCATACTGCCTGCGACGCCTATTTTCACGTCTATCCTCTCGCCTTTAAAGCACGTTTTATTCGCTCGTTCGTAGCAAGCGTTGTATCAATTCCCTTTAATAATTCGACTGCATCTTGAGGTGTATGACCAAGTGCCACCAAAGCTTCAACAGCGTCGTCTGTCATGGCAGGCGCACCAAGAAAATCCGTCGCATCATCACTTGCCTGCAAACCAACTTTATTCTTCAAATCAACTACCGCGCGTTCTGCAACTTTTTTGCCGACCCCTTTCGCTGCACTAATGAATTTCGTGTCACCACTCGCAATAGCGCTCCTTACCTGCCCTTCAGAGCCAACATTCAGTATCGCCATTGCTGCCTTTGGACCGATTCCATTCACACTCGTCAGAAGGTCAAATAACTGTTTTCGCGATTTCTGGCTAAACCCAAATAGCTCATGGGCGTCTTCTTTAATCATTTCGGCAATAAATAAATCGCAACTAGTATCTGATGATAGTCGTTGTTGCTCGTCAAAGCACACATGGACCCCATAGCCGATTCCGTTGCAATCAACCACAACCATATCATTGTCATGTTCAATTATCGTGCCTCTGACTCGTACAATCATATACTTATTGTACACGAAGGGTCGCGACGTGCGTGAGCGCGCAAGCAAGCGCATCCGCGCAGTCATCGGGCTTTGGCTTTTGTTTCAGGCCAAGTTGGACTCGAACCATTTCTTGGATTTGCGCTTTTGTTGCTCGCCCATAGCCGGTCATTGCCATTTTTATTTGGAGTGGTGTGTATTCATAAATTGGTATTCCAGCTTCTGCTAAAGCGAGCAGTATTACCCCTCGGGCTTGCGATACTTGCATCGCTGTCGTCACATTTTGTGCAAAAAACAGTTTTTCAACTGCGGCGACATCGGGTTTGAGTTCTGCTATAAGTTCTTTCAACGAATCATAGAGCTCCACGAGTCTGCTTGCAGTTTCATCACCAATTGTAGTTCGTATAACACCTGCATCCACCATTTTTGGGTTCGAACTTTTATGAACAAGCCCAAACCCGATTATTCCTGAACCTGGATCGATTCCAAGTATTTTCATGCCAAATTACTATGCGTATTCACCACATCATCAAGGTCTTCAAGCGCTTCAAGCAACGAGAATAGTTTCTGTTGCTTCTCTTCATCCACGCTCACCGTCGTATTTGGAATGTAACTGAGCTCGGCATCAATGATTTCTAGTCCCTGATTTTTAATTGCATCTCGAACTTTTGCAAGCTCTTTTGGATCGGTATATACCACCATTTCTCCGTCTTGTTCAGTTGCATCTTCGGCGCCAGCATCGAGCACTGCAAGCAATGCATCTTCGCCCGTCGCCTTCACTGTGATAACCCCTTTTCTATCAAATTGAAACGACACGGCTCCTTTTTCGGCGATGCTCCCACCTTTTTTATTAAAGGCGTTTTTGACCTCTGGGTATGTACGATTAATATTGTCCGTCGCGCATTCCACAAGAATCGCTACACCTCCAGGTCCATATCCTTCATAAGTTAGCTCATGCAATTGTGCGGCACTCTTGTCGGAAACTCGCTGAATAGCGCGCTCGATATTTGCTAGTGGCATATTTGCTGCCTTCGCTTTTTCAATCGCCATTGCCAGCGTTGAGTTCATTAGTGGGTCCACACCGCCACGAGCAGCAATTGCAATCATATTGCCGAGTCTTGTAAAAACAGCACCTCGCTTTGCATCGGTAACTGCCTTTTGTCGTTTAATGGTAGACCATTTGCTATGTCCAGACATACTAGACCTATTTTACCATGACCCCTGTTACATCGAATAGAGGAAAGTTTGACTTTTTCGCACTTAATTGCTAAAATTACCTCTGTTTTACCCATTAAATGGGCCCATAGCTCAGCCGGTTAGAGCACCTGCCTTTTAAGCAGGGTGTCGTGAGTTCAAGTCTCACTGGGCCCTCCAAATAAAATACTCCCTTCTTGGGAGTTTTTTATTTGGCATGTCCGCGAGACTTGAACGATAGTCGAAAACACCCAGTGGGTGTTTGAGTTTTCCAAGCTTGGCCGAGCAAATGCTTTAGCTCTATGCGAGCAAATATAGACAAGTCTCATCGTAACTTTGGTGTTATGAGTGAAAAGTGCCTGTGGCACTTTGCAAGAGAACTTTTCAGGGTCAAACTTGTTTGACGCATGAAAATTCTGGGCTCGCAGAATGAGGGCAAGTCTCACTGAGTCCTCTAATTCAAATCCTCTATGGGAATGCATGTACTAGGGTCTGCGCTTGCAGTTCTTTTGCTATTATTGAGTTATAGATACTTCTGAACAGATAGAGATTTGTGTAAGATTATTAGAACTCTATTTGGTTGATACTGACATCGATGCTAGCAATATAGAAAACTTTAAAGCTTATAGATCACAAATTTTTGGTCGTGCGAATATCTATAGCTTTGTTTACAAAAGTAAACAATACTACGTCACCGACGACTATTCGTTGATGGATAATTCTAAGTTTGTAACAGATGTTTTAAGTGAGGTTGCTCCAAAACTTAACGGCAAACTTCTAAAAAATCCTATCGCGCAAAGTGACGGAGCAATTTACGCTTGCGGTGTTGATGGAACAGAATACTATCTTTGGAGAGCCCTACTAAAATAGTCGCAATAGTTCCTAAAAATAGAACCGTCATTTCGTGGACGGTTTTTGTTTTTTTACTGAATTCCAATGAAACTTGTCTAAAACACCCGTGGGTACTGTGAGTGAGAAGGTGCGGGTAACTTTCGCGAGAGTACCGCAGTGATTTTTTACTGTTGTACGGAATACAGGTACTAAACTTACTGAAACTGACCACATTCTCTCTGCATTACTCTACATTTAATGCTTAGTGATGCTTCCCTTTTTCATGCTTTGCTGGCTTTGCGAGTAGAATAGCGAGCAAGCTCAACGAAAAACCTCCTGCGACAATAAGCGTACGGTACTCATTCGCATCTTGCCAAATTGGTTGTTTTGATAAGTCAGAAAGAAAACTTACGCCTGTCGCACTCGGCAACATAATCCACAAAAAAACACCTAGAAATATGAGCAGTAGTGCATGTATTGCAAGCTGAGCTTTCGCGACACTATTGCGAAACATCAAGGCTGCAAATCCGATGGATAAGAAAATAACAATCAACCGTATGTATGCTTCGCCCTCACCCGGCAGGAATGATCCTGCTGTCATGACAACTGTTGGGTCAAGTGACTCAAGAAGCACAAGTCCTGCGCAGGCAGCCAAAAACATGATGCCTGCATTGGTTTTAAGCAGGAACAATAGCCCTAAGGGCAAAAGAACGAGTGCAGCGAGTGTTCCAAAGAGTGGTATCACCTACTCAGTGTAGCATAAGCGCTAAAAGACGAGTTCAGCTCCCAAGACGATACCGTACTCTTTAGCTTGACCCGCATTCATTTCAAGCACATAGGTTGCTCTTTTATCTGCGCAAATTGATGTTTCATCGTACGGATTTGCGTGTTCGTGTATGAAAATAACTTTTTTCGTCTCATCAAGCCATATGATATCCAGTGGAATTTTAGTGTTCTTCATCCAAAAACAACCAGCCAAATCTTTCTCAAAAATGAAGAGCATCCCGCTATTTGCGTCTAGTCCGTCCTTGTACATCAGACCTTGTTCCCGCTCTTCCGCATCGTCCGCAATTGCAACCGATATATTTCCTCTTGGCGCTACGACGTTATGGCTAAATTCGGTCGTCTTCCACAGTTCGAGAGATTTGATTATCGCTACCAAAGCTATTAGTATCATTAGAAAAATCGCTAACCACACAGTTCTTCGCGCACTCCTATGCGATTGAGTCTCCTTCATCCTATCGCTTCCAGTCTTATACATTTCCACCTTAAGACAGCTCGTCTACGCAGGCTTTTTTGAACGGCTTGAAAGCACTTCGATGTCAAATGCTTTTTCCATGCGACGTATATCTGCCAATAAATCTGCTCTCGATTTATTAAAAAGCATTATTTCAGCCACTACACCACCGCCATTTTTAGCAAACTTTAGCTCATCGCCTACTGATTTTAAGAGATTGATTTCATGAAAAGAGGCAAGTGCTTTGACCTTTTTAATTCCCGTTATTGCCTTCAGTTTACCTTCTGTTTTTGCATACATGTTAAAGACTGCAGTAAATCCTCTTACTTTCTTTGGTATAACGGGCTTCTGCGGGACACGTATCAAAATATCATTCAAAATATGGTTAATGCCGTAGCTTAGCATATACATTTCGTGCCTGAACCCACCCATGCGAGGTGCAAGTTCTATGATCTTCCACTCCTTCTCAGTGCGCATAAGTTCGACATGAGCGGTCGTAGATCGCAAGCCAAGTGCCTTAACAGCTTTAAATGCAGCATGATTAGCATCGTCTATATGAGATGGGAGCAGTCGAGTCGGCGTGAGTCGTTGATAGCCAAAGAAATCATCAAAACCGATAGCTCGGCCCGTTTTTACGTGCACGATAGGGGTCGCATACGTGTTACCTCGTCCGTTCACATAGACGTCGATGGAGTACATTTCCCCGTCCATGAGTTGCTCTACAAGAATCTTTGGCGTACCACGTCCAAGTTTCTTTTTATACACTTTTTCAATAGTCTTGAACGTTTTCTGTAACGTTTTCTCGAGTTCTTCACGATGATAGCAGACCGAAACGAGCAAACTTGCAGCGAGTCCTGCTGGCTTCACAACAACCGGATAACCAACAAGTTTCTCTATTTTGACGATACTCGCTTCAGTCGTATCCTTCACGACGGTGTATTTTGGTATCAAAGATTTGTCGAGCGTCTTTAGAAGTTGTCGCATAGCAATTTTATCTGTTGACCAGTCAAGTGAACTTTGCGTCGGCGTATCGAGATAAGGCACATGTGGAACAATTTTTTCATAAAAAGGGATAGAATTCTCATATTGGCATGTTACCGCAAGAAGCCTCTCTCGATACTTCTCGATTGCCTTACGGATAGAAATAGGTGAGTCAAAATCAACCACTTCAACAAGGAGTTTCTTTGTCGTTTTCTGGCGATTCAATGAAGTGATGAGCTTATTTTTTTTCGCATCAACAAATACCACCATACGCAACTTTTTTTCATAACGTGTTGCATAGGTATCAAGGGCGGCAAATGTTTGCGCTCGAACGCCGTTGACAAATAGGACCGTATCTCGGATTGCAGCTTCGTGAAATAAACTCATTATGTGTACCGCACCCTTCTTGTTGATTAATTTACATTACTTCTTATCGCTAGCTTAGTCTTAAGTGGTGAAAAAGTCAATATATTGTAGCACAAAAGTTGCTTTTTTACTAATTTTTTGCTATAATAACTTTATGCGTTCTTTTCACAAACAAACAGGACTCGAAACAATAAAAAAACCAACCCTACACCTACCTGATAACGCCTTGCTTCTTGCGACTCACGGTAGTGCTGATCTTCCAACAGATGGTAGCTATTCCCTTTCCCACGACTTTCTTGACCCACAATTCGGTGAAGCTCGCCAACGAGACTATTCAGATTTTGCCACAGGTCTTATACTGGACCATTTCCATCCTTCAGTGACAGTGCAGCCACCAAGATATGGTCGGATAGCTGGCGATGCAAATCGCGCGCCGTCTACGTCGATGACAGGAGAACCGGGAGTTGTAGCTGGCAAAGAAAGCTTTAGAACAACGAACATGTCAGGACTAATCCCCGTATGGGAACATGCTCCTGATAAGTCCACAAGGGCTCTTTGGCTTGATGAAAACATTCGTACATATTTTGAGAGGATTGGCGCAACAGTGCTACAGAAACTTAACGAGACTACTGGCAACATACTGGTCGTTGACCTTCATGACACCGGAGATAAACGGTTGTTGCCTGACGGGTCAGCGATACCCCTTCCTAAAAGGGTTGAAAAGTATGGAAGACGCACTTTCTGGGAGGCAGTTTTGAGTGACTGTGAAGGTCGAACTACCCATCCTGGCGTCATGAATGCAGCAGTGCTTGCGACAAAGCAAGTATATGAAAAAGCCGGAATCCCTAGTAATGACTCAGAAGTTATGGTAAACGACCCCTACAAGGGTGGGTTTGTTACCGAATATGTTGGAGCGATACTACCGCATTATTTGCAAGACGTATGGGGGGTTTCATCTGCGGATGCCGCACGGATTAATGCTATTCAGATCGAAATTCCGAGACATCGATATATGAAAGATGAGCAATATCAAATTGTTGATCCTCAAAAAATCTCCCAAGAGGCACAAAGAGTTCAAGAGATTATTACGATAACTGCTAACCAGATACGCTAATTTACATTATATTCGCACGAATAAAATCTGACAGTTCCTTGCGTTTTTCTTCTAAAAAAGTGCCCGTAGTCAATTGAGGGCTATAGTTGACTTCAAATATATAATGCTTATTACTACCTTTTTCCATAACTACATCTATTCCCGATATGTCCCTACCTAGTAGGTTTGCGGCACGAAGACTGTCGCGCTTAACAAGCTCAGGTAGGTTTTCCAGTGGCACCAATTCGCCGTCTCCCCCTTGGGAAGTATTGTTCAGGTGTGTATCGCCTTCACGCGTCCTATGTATGGCTATTCTCAACTCAGTGCCAAAATTAATTAAACGATAGTCGCCGTCATTTTCAATAAATCGTTGGGCAATAAACTGAACGTCTTTCGCTTCTGATATGTACCTTTGTAGTTCTTTTTGATCATGGACTAAATAATTGTTTGCACCCTTTTTACCATCGATAGCCTTAAATATAAATGGAGTACCTAAACGTTCAATCACTTTGGCATAATTGGGACTATAAGAATCAGCAGAATAATAGAAGACCGTATCTGGAACGGGTAAATCAAAGAGGGTCATCAACATAGTCTCACCAAACTTTGTCTTGGGAACAACACCTAAAATTTCGGTAGGGAATACGGGCTTTCCTTTTTTCTTGAAAAGAGATGCAACTATAAGTGCGCCCTCTTCGAAAGCATGCCAATGCTTTATATAAACCAAGTCAGTTTCTAGCGGTAACCCATCATAGAAGATATCGACGCCTGTCCCACTGCAATAATACTCAAGATCCTCGAGGTTTATAATCTCACAAGACACACCGAGATCCTGTTCAATATTTTTCTTTAAATCGTCTGTATACTCACGAGGCCTGTCGCGTGTAGTAAGAATCGTACATTTTTTTGTCATTGTGCTTTTACCTTTCTTAATAGCAGATCAACAATTTTATCTGCAACGTTTCTGCTACTCCCATCAGATTGCAAATCATGCGAGGTCAGACCCGGCATTTTATTCACCTCTATTAAAACGGCGCCAGCTTCGGAAAAAGGTTTTTCAGCATTTTTTATTATCATATCAACCCCGCATACTCCCAGAGATAACGAATGAGCTATAGCTACAGCTTGCTGTTTAATACTTTCGTGAATGAGGTCCGTAACATCAACCGACTCTCCGCCCAAACTTCTATTAGAAGGTCCCACCACTCGCACTACTTCACCTTCTACAGGGATGCGCCGTAGTTCACTATCTTGCAGATACTGACGAACTGCATCCATATCAATTTCAAAAGCTTTTCCCGCCCTCTCCGTTATCTGCAGAGAATTCTTAGTCAATATAAGTCCGTTAATACTGTCTTTTCCGTTCCCTATGACAAATGCTGGGACTCTTTTTGTAACTGCAGCAACATTATCTCCGACTACCATCAAGCGATAGTCATCACCGGTCTCAAAACTCTGAAGTAGTAATTGTTTACTTACTGTGGATGCGCTTTCCAACGCTGTCATGAGCTGTTCTTCGTTTGTTATGTTGATATGTACATTATTTCCATGATCTGTATCTGCAGGCTTAACAACTATTGAGCCGTGGAGATTAAGAAAATCGATTGCGTCATTTTCACTTGTGTACGAGACGGTTTGAGGCACTACCCAATTAAAGTGTGGTGCTAATTCATACAGTAACGCCTTATTCTGCGCAAACTCATATCCAATGCCTGAATTAAGCATGTTCAGTGTCGAAAAAAATGGTATGCTATCTTCTCCTGTTTTTGAAGCAACAAAATAATTACCAACAATTCGTTCGCACTTCCAATCCCGTCGCTCAAAAGCTTCAATAATGAGGCGTGTATTTGCACCTATAGCTTGCGGACTTCCCATAAATTACATTACCCCGATACTCGCTTGTAGGCTAGAAATATCACTGCACCCAATATAAGCAACATCAGAACAATCATGGTAATAAACCCGTGCTCAGCATGTTCGGAACTGCGTTTCATAACCCAATCATAGATGTTTTGAGTTATTTAAACCAGCCCTTTTTGGCATTCGCTTTAAATTGTTCGAGCAACTCTCTTTGCTCTTTGCTCAGTTTTGAAGGAGTATCAACTATCACTGTTACAATGTGGGCGCCTCGAGCATCACCACGCAGGTGAGGCACGCCGTGACCTGAAAGCTTAAAATCAGTGCCCGTTTGTGTTCCAGCTGGCACTTTCATGCGGACAGGCCCGTCTACGGTAGTCACATCCATTTCGGTACCTAATGCTGCATCAACCATATCTACATGTATCTTACTGAGCACTAAATCGCCTTCTCGCGTAAATTCCTTATGTGGTTTAACACGTATATGGACATAGAGATCCCCCTTATTACCGTTGGCGGTCGCTTCTCCAAAACCAGTGAGCCTTATCGTTGCCCCATCGTCGATTCCTGCAGGTATTTTAACGGTGATATTTTTATCTCGTCGCTCCGTCCCACTTCCATTACAGACGCTACATTTAACATCAGGGATTTTGCCCTTCCCCGCGCATTTTTGACAGGTTACCGCTTGCTGGATATTTCCAAAGATTGTCTGCGCTACTCGGACTTCTTGGCCAGAACCCTTACACGTATCACATGTCTTGAGCTCATGCCCAGGCTCGACAGTAGTCCCTTTGCAGTGCTCACACACGTCGTGGACATTCAAGCGCACTTCTGTTTCAACACCAAATACTGCTTCTTCAAAATCTAACACCATCTCCATCTCAACATCACGGCCACGTTCTGGTCGTTTATTCCTTCGGTTGCCCCCACCGCCACCGAAAAAACTGCCGAATAAATCTCCAAAGCCGCCAAGATCATCAAAGTCGAAATTAACACTATGGCCTTGTCCACCAAAGTTAAATCCTTCAAATGGATTTCCGCCACCGCCCGATCCTCCAACGCCAGCATGTCCGAATTGGTCGTATCGCTGACGTTTCTGTTGATCTTTCAGCACTTCATAGGCCTCATTAATCTCTTTGAACTTCTCTTCGTCACCTCCACGATCTGGATGTAGCTCAATCGCCTTACGCCGAAAAGCTTTTTTTATCTCATCGTCGGATGCACCCTTAGCAACACCGAGGACTTCATAGTAATCTCGCTTACTCACCTACATTCCTTGCTTCTTTAATCCTGATAAATAACTCAGATACGTCATGAGAACCGTAGATAATGCCAGTCCTTCCGAGACTCTGCGCACGTGCCATGAAGAAGGCTGCCGCCTCTGACGTACCATCCCGTGCTGATTGCTCAAGACAAGAGAACATTTCTGCTGCCAAATCTTCGTCTCGTAGAGCAGGGTTTTCATTACTAATCATGGGATTATTTTAGCACTTTAAGCACTTGAGTGCCAACATTCTCTACCTATTTTTTTCACTATTTTTGGAAAATATCGTCACCAAAATGTTTTTTAAGGCGAGCGCGAATACTTCCTTCATGGCGACCGAGCATGAGGGCAAGTTTCTTAAGGGTAACGCCCGCTGCCCACTGATTCAGTAGAGTCTCATCTTCTATCTTCTTCCATGGCTTATAGGCGTTCGGATGGCGGGTACGCATTTCTTCGAGCTTACGTTTCCAGTCACTCGTATTTTTGTTCACTGATGCTTTTTGCTTTGATGAATACGCCTTCATTTTTTCTAAGTACACGCTTTCAATATCCTTGTATCGCTTCGTATCTTCATCGGATTTTTTCCTTAGTACCTCATCGAGCGTGTGTGCCTCTTCGTGCATCATGAGTGCCGTCTTATTGAGCCCTGCAAGCGTCAGCGTCTCCAAACTTCGCACACGCGAAAGTGCTACATAGCCCATCCCAGGTACGAAAGCATTACGTAAGTCGATGTGAGCCGCGTCTAATGTCATACCCTGGCTTTTATGCACGGTGATTGCCCAGGCAAGTCTGAGCGGAATTTGTGTCACTGAGGCGACCTTTTTTTCACCGTCACGCATCTCCCATGTGTCCGGTTTCGTTTCAATTGTTCGCCCACTATTCGTCTCAACGATTGGATATCCAGATTCTTTAGTAAAACCTACGACCGTTCCGAGCGTTCCGTTCACGTATTTCTTTTCCGGAGAATTCTTTACGAACATGACGAATGCGCCCTTTTTAAGCACCAATCGTTCAGGAGCTAAACACGAACGTATAAGCGACTCCACTGCATGTGCCTTCCCACTGTGCGCCATGTCAAACACGTGCTCTTTCCCAGACATCGCACGCAGTTTTTCTTCATTCACCGAATCAACATCGATGTTGGTCGTGTACAGCTCGGTGACAGGATCGTCGAAAGGAGTCCGGAGCTTTTTTCTACTTAAAAGTTGTTCAGCATGCCGGCGACGAATATCGTTTTGTCGAAGAGCGGTGAGTATTTCGAGTAAACCGTCAGCATCATTTTGCCGGTGTTGTTCTTCAAGATAACAAATAACAGGGTTGAGTGCATGCCACGCTTCGCTTTGGGTTACAAATCCACCTTGCCTTGCATCCACTCGGTTCACCGGTGGTAATTGATAAAAATCTCCACTCAAAACCACCTGTAGACCACCAAACGGTTCATGGACTCCGCGGACGGACCGACACATTGTATCAACCATGTCTAATCGAAAATCATGAAGCATCGATATCTCATCAATAATCAAGATATCAGCTTGCTCGATTTGATCACGCCTACTCTTGCTTAGATCTGAAATATGTCGTTTCTGAAGCTCGTCACCAATACCTATACCAGACCATGAGTGAATGGTCGTACCATGTAGATGAGTTGCTGCAAGTCCCGTAGACGCAGTGACCGCGACTGTTTTTCCGTTCGCACGCGCCTGTTCGATAAAGTGTTTTAGGACATAGGTTTTACCTGACCCCGCCGGGCCTGTTAAAAAAACAGAATGCCCTGCATCCAAAAGCGCGAGTGCAAGTGTTTGTTTCATTCATCAATTGTAGCAACGTCAACGATACGTAGCGTAATTACAATTTATTCATCTATGCGTCGACTATGCCGAACGCCGTTATACAGAACCGGAATGGTAATGTGCGAAGGAGTTTCATCAAGATGCCCGCCGTGACCAGCACCAAGTACCGCCATCATCGTGACGAGAACACTCAATGCACTTGCTTTTGGTAAGCTTATTACGGCTTCTTGAGGTTCGTTATGAATTGCTTCTAATTGTTCCATTTTTATTTTCAATTATTTTTATTTTTACTGCTACAAACGCAACGGTAATATACACATTATACATAATACTAATGCTTTTGTCAATTTTATGTTACTTATCTTATTTCAATTCAGAAAATTGATGCGTCGCAAGTAAGAGTTTTTCAGGAATGTCAGTAAGTTCTCCCGCCGATGATTTCAGCGACAATAAATCGCTTTCTAACGCTTCTGCGGTGCGTACAATTTGTTCAGAAAACGACCGATAATCATTACTATCTGCTTGTAAATCTATGGTGAGTTGCTGTAAGTGCTTTGATAATTCAAAGTGTACCGAGCCAAAGATTTCAGGATACACCATACTAACTAACTGGTCACGTGCTTTTAGCGCTCGGGTTTGATAATCTTCTTTTTGACCACTAATCATTGCGGCAGCACCTTCAGGGGTACTCAACTGTTCGACAAAAAACACATTACCTAAAATAGTCGCTATTTCAGTACAATAGGCGCTTCTTGGGTCTTCTTTCACATATGTAGTTACTTTTTCATATGAGCTTGCTATTGACTGGCTACGTTGCCTGGCACGCTTCATGGTAAAAATGCTATCAAGTAGGGAGCTATACGCAGGGACACGTTCGATACGCTGAACGGTGGAGCGCAACTGATTCATAGTCTCAGCAGACGCAGTACTTGACGAATTGTATGCCTTGTTGAACCGTGCTAACAATTCAGAAGAATCTATCGAGCAAAAATATGATGAAGGATCGTTGTTCGTTTGTCGATACAGCTGTTCTGCTTGCGTTTGTACTTCTTGGATAACACCAGATCGTGCAAACTCATCAGCTTTTTTTAGGTAATAACCTGCACGCGCTACTTCTATACCAAATACCACTACGAGTAAACCCGCAAAAGACAGCACAATCAGTGACTTTGGGTTTCTTAACACATAGGTTCGAATTGAGGCGATTGCTTTGGGTATACGTTTCACTAAAAAGCATAATAACAAAAACGGGCTTGTTTCATAACAACCCCGTTTTGTTTTAGCGTATGTTTCCTCTGTATGGTAGCGATTAATTTTTAAGATTATCTGCCGACGTTATCTGCGGTGAAATCTTGTGGCTGAGAAAGTGCGTCACACGACGAATTAATACTTACCCAAGCGGCTCGTGAGCCCGTCGCATTTTCAGGTGCTTCTGCGATTCCTGCGCTTGTTGCTTCACCGAATCGTATGTATTCGTATGGTATACCACCTAGATTCATATTATATGCGACAACTCCTGCTCGATCTTTTGCAAGCTGCACGTCGGAAGCGGAGCCGTTCGCAAGATACAATGTCACATCGATAACAAACGCAAAGTTATACTGCTTATTGTCATCGTAGAAGGTCTTCATCTGCTTGATACTGTCGACTGCGACAGACTCACTATATTCCAGCTCATTCGAATCTGCTTGGAAGTAGAACTGCCACCCGGAAGTGTATCTCCAGAACTTATCCAGTGCCGCTGCTGGGAGACATGAATTTGCTGCTGGTGTTTCAACGGTTGTCGTTTCCGTATCTGACGAGCTTGAAGATTCTTCTTCATTCTTGACATCGCCGAGGCTATATACCACGCCACTAATGAGCCACTCTCCATCTTTCCTTTCGAGATCGAGTTTTATTGTTTTATCCTCATCATCATCAACTATGAACTTAACAGTTGCGCTATCTCCATCTATCGAGGTGCTCGAAATCTTATAGTCATCCTTCCCGACACCATCATCAATACCTTCAGAAAATTTCTTGACCGCGTCTTCCTCATCATCGTCTGCTGTCGTTAGCTTGAGTGCATCATCATACTCACCTGCGACTGATTGTTTGACATACTCATTCGCAGCTTTATTCACTTTCTGTTTTGGTCCAGCGACAATGAAAAAATAATATCCTGCACCAATAACGGCCAACAAGACTACCCCTATTAGAACGAACTCTAGAGCAAATCCTTGCTGCCCACCTCTTTTTTTAAACATACATTTCCTTTTATTAGCATTATAGAACCATAGTAATGCTAATGGTTTTCTAAAGCAACTTATGAAACGCGTTTAATAATTCGTTCTAAATTTATTGCGTCCGCAACGGGCGCGAGCCGATCATACACTGCATCTAGTATCACCCCTGTTAAACTCAACAGAGGCACAAACCGTTCTGGCTGATAAGTGAGTGGTGTCATAACACTCATGCCAGAAGTTTCTTGCCATTTAAAATTGATTGGATCAAGATCCGTGTCTATTGAAGGCCGTACTGCGAGCATACCCATATGAACTCCTCGAAAAGTACGATGTTCAAACGCTTCTACTACCTCTGTTGGTTCTTCAAGCAACGTTTGCGCATACCGGATAACACCAAACCCACTACCAAGCTCAGATTTTCGGGCGACACGGCTATAACCACTTTCTCGTAGCCAAACACGTGTATCAAAAACAACTTGTTCAAAATCTCTCGCCATTAGCACATACTATAGCTTCACACATTAAGTTTTCGCAAGAGAAACTGTGTTCTTGTGTCGCCTCTTATGACTTAGAAATTAAAAATAGGGGCCCTTTCGGGCCCCCTTATAGATTTATTTGTCTTCCTTATCGTCGACAACTTCACCTTCTACTGGCTCGTCCGTCTTGTCTTCGCCTTTTTCGTTTTTCTCGGCTTCAGCTGCCTGCTCATACATTTTGGCTCCGATTGGCATCATTTTATCAGTTAGCTCTTTCGCAGCTGCTTCAAGTGCGTCTTTATCTGCGTCTTCTTTGCCAAGCGTTTCTTTTGCAGTTTTTACGGCTTCATCAAGTGTCTTCTTGTCTTCTTCGCTGAGCTTTTCTTTGTTGTCGTGCACAAACTTTTCAGTCTGGTAAACACCATTTTCAAGAAGGTTTCGAGCTTCAACTGCTTCGCGCTTTTTCTTGTCTTCATCAGCATGCGCTTCCGCTTCCTTAGCCATCTTTTCTACTTCGTTTTTGTCGAGGTTACCACTGTTTTGAATGGTGATTGACTGTTCTTTGCCGGTTCCTTTATCTTTAGCGGTAACGTTCAGGATGCCGTTCGCGTCGATGTTAAAAGTCACCTCAATCTGCGGGATTCCACGAGGAGCTGGCGCAATACCGTCTAGAATAAAGCGTCCGAGACTCTTGTTGTCTGCAACCATATCTCGCTCACCTTGCACGACATGAATTTCAACTTGTGGCTGATTGTCAGCAGCGGTCGAAAACGTCTCACTTTTGCTGGTAGGTATGGTCGTGTTGCGCTCAATTAGTTTCGTCGCGATACCGCCCATCGTTTCGATACCGAGTGAAAGTGGAGTCACGTCAAGAAGCAAAACGTCTTTGACATCTCCGGCAAGCACCCCGCCCTGGATAGCCGCACCGACTGCAACTACTTCGTCAGGATTCACGCCCTTCATTGGCTCTTTGCCAAAAATTTCTTTCACTTTTGCTTGTACTGCTGGCATGCGAGTCATACCACCTACCAACACAACTGCATCGACATCTTTTGCGCTTAATTTCGCGTCCTTAAGCGCTTTTTCACAAGGACCCGCAGTTTTGTCAATAAGATCAACAACGAGACTTTCGAGTTTACTTCGAGATAACTTGTGCTCAAAATGCTTAGGACCATCAGCATCTGCCGTCAAGAATGGGAGGTTGATATCGACTTCCTGTGCGGTAGAAAGCTCAATCTTCGCTTTTTCTGCTTCATCACGAAGTCGCTGCATGGCAGCATTGTCGCCTGTAATGTCCATACCATGCTCTTTTTTGAATTCATCTGCGAGATAGTTGATAATAACGCGGTCAAAATCAGCACCACCAAGGTGTGTGTCACCATTCGTACTCTTTACTTCAAACACACCATCACCGAGCTCAAGGATTGACACATCGAACGTACCACCACCGAGATCGTAGACTGCAATCTTCTCATCACCTTTAGATTCCTTGTCTAGCCCGTAAGCAAGCGCTGCGGCTGTTGGCTCGTTGATGATTCGCTTTACTTCAAGCCCAGCAATCTTACCAGCATCCTTTGTTGCTTGCCGTTGACTATCGTCAAAATACGCAGGTACCGTGATGACCGCCTCAGATACACTTTCACCTAAGAAAGCTTCTGCATCAGCTTTCAGCTTTCCAAGAATCATGGCACTGATTTCCTCAGGGCTATACTCTTTATCACCCATCTTCACCTTCGTCGCATTTCCACTCTTCACGATTTCATAGCCCATAAGTTTAAGGTCTTTTTGGACTTCTTTATCGCTGAACTTACGACCGATCAAACGCTTTACTTCATAAATAGTATTTTTAGGATTCGTCACTTGCTGACGTCGTGCAAGCGCACCAACGAGACGCTCACCCTTCTTATTAATTGCAACCACCGACGGTGTCGTACGGTTACCCTCACTGTTTGCGACTATCTCAGGTTTGCCTGATTGCATCACCGCCATTGCTGAGTTTGTTGTACCTAGATCGATACCGATAATTTTAGACATTGTATGATTCCCCTTCTTTAGCTTCTAAATTAGCACTCTGAGTGTGCTTCTGCCAAATATGGTAGCAAATGCTAAATTAGCAGTCAAGTGCATAGAGTGCTAATTTTATGTAATAGCTATTGCATTTTTATTATGATTATGCTATAATGAAACATGAATAAGCTATACTTCATATGACAATGCATACACCTAAAACCCAACCATACGCCCCTCAAATATCACCGCACGAACGTGATCTACATGACGGCGGCCTCAGCTTTGGAGATTTCGTGCGAACGTCTGAATCTACATCTGGACATTTCATCGTCGCACGTAGTGACATGCCTGGCCTTGCTCAGCTTAAAGAGCGCACTACTCAAATAAATCCTGACAGACTCCCTGAGTATCAGCGTGAAAAATTATTCTTAAGAGAAGAGTAAGTTTTTTTAAAATTCACCAAGCGTATAGCTTGCTATATTCTGACAGGTACCCGATGCTATCTTGCCCAGACAACTGTGCAGTTGCTCTTTGAGGTTTGCATCGAGTGGCGCATCGAACTCTAAGGCACGCACTCCTTGCTCGGCACTCATTCGATGCTTTGCTACGTCTTTACGAATAATAAAAAGATCCTGCCCAAAGAGCACTGAATCTCTGACTGCACCCGTTATTACTTCCTCAGACTCACATGAAACTAGTAGCCGAGCATGTGGGCGACTATTTCCGAACTGGCCTTTCATACTATTGTGCTTTTACCCGTACCATGGCATGTCGTACTACTTCATCACCAAGCATATAGCCACTTTGCAACTCTTCAGAAACAATTTCATGTTCGCCATCACCTTCTTCCATGGTCACCGCTTCGTGCACCATAGGGTCAAAGTGCTCTCCAACCGTTTTAATACGAGTTACCCCAATTTTGGATAGCGTTTGTTCAAATTGTTTAACGATTCCTTGGATGCCTTTTATATACTCATTGCCTTCAAGCTCAGTCGGAAGATGCTTTAAAGCACGCTCAAAATTATCTATCACAGGCAAGAGTTCTTTAACGACATGCGCCTTATAAAAACCGGCGAGTTTCGTACGCTCCTCATCTGCTCGCTTGCGGACATTCATGGCATCTGCGCGCTCTCGAAGTAGCGCTTCGTTCAGCTGTGCGTTTTCTTGAGCAAGTTGCTCAGCTACAAGCCGTATATCTTCGTCTTCCTGCTTTTTTTTCGTCATTTCAGATTTCCCCAATCAATATTAAACGCAGCGTGCGCTATTTCTTTTCCTAAAAATCGATGATGTTGGTCTATGGTTTTCGTACTTTCTTGACCAGCCGCAACCGAATAGGTTATACGCTGGCTATAGAATTCTGAACAAAGTGTCTCAGCTTGATTAACAAGATATGCAGCCCATCTTACTTCATCTGTACGTACTGTCATTCTCTGATTTCCTCTTCGAGATCTAGTGGCATAAATTGAGCATACTGAAAAGCCATTCTGCTCATTATCTGCACTGCCTTTCTATCATAACCATACTGAGTACGCACAGCATTTTCGGCACCTACCAATAATTCGAGTGCTTTTTCAGCATTCATAGCAAAAAGTTGCCCTCTATTTTGTCTTTCATTTACTGGTATGTCTTTCTTCTGAAGAATGTCACTCCATGTCGCATAGAGCAAATCAAAACCCGGTGTTGTATCAAACCATCGTAAATTATATTCAGGCTCAAAGGTAATTAATCTTTCATTCATACAACGCACGCTCCAGCATTTGTCCGGCATTTTCTACGAGTGCCATGACATCTTTGTAACTTTGGCGCGTAGGACCAAGAACCCCTATAAAACTTTTGTCTGAATATGGACTACGGAACTTACTGATAATTAAACTGCAGCCGCTACTACGCCCAATTGGATTTTCGCTTCCAATATATACACTAAGAGGCTCGTTTGGCGCTGCTTCACGAAGCCATGGCTCGAGATTATCGAGCAAACGAGCAACTTCTTGTACCTGCCCAGGATGCATAAATTCTGGTTGCCCAAAGAGATTAGACAGGCCACTCATATACAGCTGATTTCCGATGGTGGCGAGCCCAAGATTGTGCGTAAGCTCAACTAAAGTATCGACCGTGTTACGGATGGTTCGCTCAGGAACACTCCCCTCACCTATTCGTGCAGTCAGTGCACGCTCAGCACGTTGAGGAGTCTCAAGATGGCCAGATTCAGCTGTCTTATTGACGTAATGTCGATAGCCTTTATCGGTGGGGATACGGCCAGCACTTGTATGTGGCTGTTTGATATACCCGTTTCGCTCTAACTCTGCCATTTCAGCTCGAACAGTCGCGCTCGATACATCGAATAATTTTGCAAGCAAATGAGAACCTACTGGGCTGGCAACTTCCGCATACTGCTCTACAATCGCTCGTAAGATTTTTTCTTGTCGGTCTGTCATATCGCGCATATTATAGCACTTAACACATGAGAGTGCCAAAACAGCTTAGCGCCTACAAATTTTATATTAGTATTGCTAACTAAATCTAACAACCCTAAACTAATCTAATGTGGTTTATCTATTCTTGTGCAGCAATGCTGTTGTTGGTTACGCGCCGAAGTACTGAAAAGACATTGACAGACAAAATTCCTAGTTCTGCGCTTGCGTGGTTACAACAGTTGACCGCTCTGCCATTTATGGCGACTATGTTGCTCTTTGCAGACTGGTATAACCCATTTAGCCTAGGGGCTCAGTTTTTATTACTGCTCGCCCTGTATGCCTTTGTCGCAGCGATTGACTTAATACTGTATTACAAAGCAATCTCGGTAGGCGACATTTCTCTTGTTGCACCCCTGCTGAATTTATCTTCAGTGACGGGCATCATGACTTCATTCCTCATACTGCATCAAAACCCCACCATATTTGGAGTCTCCGGCGCTCTATTCATCGTACTCGGCGCTTATTTTGTCATGAAGCATCGATCAAAAAACCATTCGAAAGCATCAAATAACGCACTTGCGATTTCTCTAGTGTTATTTTTAACGATTATCCGAGGCTTTTATTCTCCGATTGAAGTCACTCTCCTTCAAATAACAAATCCTATATATCTGAATTTCTTCTCGTCACTTCTGACAGTGCCGACCATACTGCTTATTATCCTAATTCGAACAAAAAATAAATCTCAGTCTCCCTTCAATAAAAAACTCCGCGCCACTCTTCGAAGGCATAAGCTCGCGCTTGCTTTCATTGGCTTCACAATGGCGATTAATATTTTCTTTACCTTAACGGCCAAGACGACAGCTCCTAACGCTGGTTACGTTACCGCCATAAAAGGTGCGCAAGTTGTCCCAATGACTTTTGTAGGAGTACTCTTTTTTAAAGAACATGTAACCAAACGACAGTGGGCAGGAATCGCACTTATATTCACCGGCCTACTAAGTTTTATGTTTTCTTAGAAAGTTACAGATTTCGTATTGACTCAAGAAGCTCTTTTGCAAGTGTGCGATGTGCCTGTTGCGTTTCGTCACTCATATCTACCCCATGCATAATTTCTGCTGCGGTGAGCTCGACTTCTCGATTGACCGTTAGTACAAATGCTGGATGCGCTAAGGCTGTCTCTATCTCCATAATCGCACTATGAAGCCGACGTTCTTTTTCACCATCGCTAATGAAACCACGCGTTCCAAGTCGCTCCATCCAGACATCATAGCTCGGTGGCAATATAAATAAAGGCTTTAATGTAGGTATCGCTTGAGTTAATTCCAGCGCACCTTGAACATCAATCTCCATGATTGGGTGTTTTCCTTGATCTATAACCTGCTGGACAGCCTTTATGCTCGTACCATAACAGGTTTCTCCATGTATAGCTTTAATCTCTATAAAAGCACCTTTTTGCGCTAGTTCGAGCATTTTTTCTGGGCTCACAAACCAGTACTCATTTCCATTTTCTTCGAGTATTCCGTGATTCTCTCGAGGCATGCGTGTGGTATGCGATACCACATGTGCGTATGGACCATGGCCAAGTAGATAATTCGTAATTGTGTTTTTACCCGAAGCGGTCACCCCACACAACACGGTTACTTCACCGGACCCAAGAATCTTTTTAGCTGCATCAGGCATTTGATACGACGCAACAATCTCATGTAGGGCGGTGACTGTTTGTTTTTTCTGTTCTTCCATTTTGTTATTATAAACTATTTTTCTTCAGAAGAAAAATAAATACTGTCATCTTGATCGCCAAGACGTTCTAGTAGGATATCGGCAGTTTCACGAGCTAGACGAGCTCGGTGCTCGTCAGGGGCTTCCCCGTTCATAATGCGTTTGATATCACGCACAGCAAAATCCACATTATCGTTTAGTACAAAATGGTATTCAGGGTCAAGAAGTGCAGTTTTTATTGACGTGATTGCTTCGGCAATACGATCAGAAATATCGCTATCGCGCTGTGCACCGATTCGTCTCATCCATTCCACATATCCAGGCGGCATGATATAGATAGGTAATACACGCCGGAAACCAAGCTCGCGAAACGAAGGAATTGCGGTCGCAAAAATCGCCATACTACACCACCCCTCTTCAGGATACGCATCCATGTGTGTACCATAAAAATCTCCCGCTTCACTGACTACAAATTGTGCAAATGTACCTGTTTTAATTTCTTGAAGCACCTGCACATAATCATCTCGGAAATGATAATTTTGATTATTTTCCTCATCAGGCCGCATATCTCGTGTCACATCACTTAAGACAGCCGGCACATCGAGCTTATTTATTATTGTTGTCTTGCCAACGCCCGTTGGACCGACCACGGCGAGTAAATCGACATTCGCAAGACGCATTTGCACAGCGTTACTGACAGTATATACATCTCGTAGCTTACGTGCCCAAATTATGAATTCATCTTTATTCATCTGTAGCTATTGTAGCAACTAATTACAAAAACTTGCGCTCTTACTAATTAGTCTCTCTTAAGTAACACTGTAAAAGCTTCTGCGGGCAAATCAACTTTACCGAATCGCTTCAACCGCTCTTTACCACGCTTTTGTTTTGCGAGTACTTTTTTCTTACGAGACACGTCTCCACCGTAAAGTCCAACGGTTACATCTTTCCTGAATGCACTTAAGTCTTCACGGGCGATAAATTTTCCTCCTATCGCTGCCTGCAAACTCACCTTGAAGTTTTGTCGCGGAATAATATCTTTCAGTTTTTCAACTGTAGTACGGCCTAGATTGTGCGCTTCGGTGCGGTGACACATAACGCTTAAAGCTTCGACAATATCGCCGGCTACATAAAAATCGACACGAACCAAATCTTCTGCGCGATAATCTGAGAGCTCATAGTTAAAGCTCCCGTAGCCCGACGTCTGGCTCTTCAATTTGTCATAAAAATCGGTCAGCAAGTTTGCTAAAGGCGCTTCAAAGGTGACTAGCGCAAGTTGATCGTCGACATAGCTTATATTCTTTTGAAAACCTCGCGCATTAGAAACAAGCTGAATTACAGCACCGACATATTCTTTTGGCACCACTATCTCACCATTAATCCATGGCTCTTTAATTTCTCTAATTTCTTGCGTTTCGGGAAGTTGGCTCGCGTTGGTTAAATCAAGCTCATCACCATTTGTCATAATGATTTTATAGTCGGTCGAAGGGTTCGTAACAATCAAATCAATATCGAATTCACGCTCTATACGTTCTCTCACGATATCCATGTGTAACAGACCTAGAAATCCTATGCGAAATCCATGACCAAGCACAGGTGAGTTTTCTGGTACATATATGAGAGCCGAGTCACTTAATTTTAGTTTCTCTATAGCATCTTTTAGTTGCGGATAGAACTCGTTGCTACTCGGGAAGAATCCAGCATATACAAATGGTTTCACTTCTTTATAGCCTGGTAGCGCGTCAGCAGGCTGTTTTGTTAAAGATACGGTGTCACCCACTCTTGCTTCGCTTGTATCGTGAAAGTTCGTCACAATATACCCAATCTCACCGGCATTTAGAGATTGAGTCGGCTTCATATCAGGAGATAAATAGCCGACTTCTAGGGCGTCACCTTCTGCGCGCGTAGCAATCATTTTTATCTCAGCATTTTTCGGAACCGCTCCGTCTATTACACGCACATAAACGATCACGCCTCGATATTCATCATAAAAACTATCAAAAATAAGCGCCCGCGCGGCCGATTCATCACTTCCTTTTGGACATGATACTTTTTCAATGACTTCATCGAGTAAACGTTCTACACCGGCACCTGTCTTGGCACTTATCGCTAAAATATCATCTGGCTTGCAGCCGAGAAGCGACACCACTTCGGCGGTGACACGGGGCACATCGGCTGCTGGTAAATCGATTTTATTGAGGACCGGAATTATAGTGAGATTCGCTTCCATCGCAAGATACACGTTTGCAAGTGTTTGCGCTTGGATTCCTTGTGATGCATCGACTACTAAAATAGCTCCCTCGCATGCCTGTAAACTTCTCGATACCTCATAGCTAAAATCAACATGACCTGGCGTATCAATTAAATTTAGTTGATACCCTTTATAGTTCATCCTGACTGGCGCAAGTTTAATCGTTATTCCGCGCTCCCGCTCTAGGTCCATTTTGTCGAGTAGCTGAGCCTTCATTTCACGCTTTTCCACCGTACCAGTTATCTCAAGGAGCCTATCAGCAAGCGTGCTCTTTCCATGGTCAATATGTGCAATGATACAAAAGTTTCTGATGTTTGATTGGTTCATTGTCCGCCTATTATAACAGAGGTCAAAGAAAAATCCTCAAAGAACTCCCCTGATTGGCTTCATGATGATTTCACGTCCCTTGCGAATCGTGGCGCGCGCTTCTTCAAACTCAAATACCAATGACATGCTTACATGCACTGTCAGTACAACAAGTGAAATCGCCGCGAGTTTAGACCCAAGTAAGAAGAAACCAGTATCGCCTATGTTTAATGGCAAGAGAGTAAGCATAATAAATGCAGAAAACAGCGTAAAGCCACTCACAGAAATAAGCCTTCCAGAAAAATACCAAAACTCTTTAGTCAGAATCTTAGGGTCTCTCATAACGAGCACAATTCCGATAATCAAGACTTCACTCGCAGATACAATCGACTGCGCTATGGCAAGTCCAGCAGCGCCGTAGGTCGTGGGACGTGCCAAAGTAAACACGAGAATAATATTTAGCGCAATCGCAAATAGAGAGATTATGAGTGGGGTAGTCGTATCTTTATGTGCATAAAAATAGCGTGATAGTAACGCGTAAACGGACCTAAAAAAGATAGCTATCGATAAGAAACCTAGAAGTAATGCGATTTCGGGTGAGCCCTTGGTGAAAATTATTCGCGCTAAATAACCACGACAAAAATATGCAATGATTACCGTCGGAACTGAGAGCCACATAATAACTCGTAAAACACCGACAAATTCTTTACGAAATAAATCTGCTCTCCCTTGTGCAAGACGCTCACTTAAGCGCGGGAATGCGGCATTTGATATTGATGACCCGATTAGCAATATAGGCGCAGTATGGATTGTAAATGCGCCTTCATATGAAGATACGACACCGTCGCCAAATAAACGTGCCCGGTTGGTTTCAACAATGGAGTTCAGCGAGTCTACTCCTTGGTCTAGAGACCGTGCTGGTAACTGACGAAGGACTCTTCGAAAATCCACGCTCTTAAACGAGATGATCGGCTTCCAATGAAAATTGAGCCCCGCCACCCCAATGAATGCGATTATGAGCTGTAATAAACCCCCTGCAAGGGCGCCAATACCCAAACCAACCAAGCCGATTGAATCTTTGAATAAGAATATGCTACCAATCAGGGTCAAGTTATAGATAAGTGGTGTTATGGCAAAAAAGAAAAACCGCCCAAACACTTGCTGAGTACTTGTGAGCACTCCGGAAACCGTAAAGAACAAAGGGTTAAAGGCAATGAGGCGTAATATTTTCACCGCATTATCGAGCTGCTCAGGGCTAAGATTTGGCGCCACGATATGGGTGAGCGGACGTGCAAAAACAATTATTACGATTCCGACACCAAACATTAAGAGCGCCATAAAGTTCATAAGGCTCGTCGAGAGCGTCCAGACACCTCTTTTATCACTTCGTTGCATGTGTTCGGTCAGAATTGGTATAAAGGCGACCCCTAATGCTCCTGCTGCCAAGATATAGAAAAAGAAATCAGGTATCTTAAACATTGTGAAGTACACGTCAGTACTCTCTGGACCAACTTTAGGAAAGTTTGCAAACACCAGTTTAGTGCGCAAAAAGCCGAGCATCTGAGACAACAACATAGTCACAGCGAGCAACGATGCCGCGCCGGGCAGTGATATTTTTTGAGCAATACGAGCAGGGGCTTTTGTCATGCACCTTTCAGTATAAGCTTTTTACAGGGCTTTTTAAATGTAATATTCGCTGTGGAAATCAGTACAATGCAGCTGCTTTAGGCATATGTGAACCTTCGAAGATTTTCTTGACTTCTTCATCCTCAATGGTCTCTTTTTCAAGTAAGGCGTCTTTGAGCAATTCAAGATGTGATACATTCGCTTTTATGACGACTCGAGCGCGATCAGCAGCTTCTTTAATGAGGGCTTCGACCTCATCGTCGATAAGTTTTGCTGTTTCGTCTGAGTATTGTCGTTCATGCATCATACGGTCCATAAACATGCCATCATCTACATGGAAAACCTGGTTGCGCAATTTTTCACCCATACCCTGATTCGTAACCATTTCGCGTGCAAGTTCAGCTGCTTTTTGTAAGTCATTGCCTGCCCCGGTCGTGACTCTATCAACTCCGTACTTTATCTCCTCGGCTATACGACCACCAAGCATTCGGGCAAGTATATCTTTATATTCAACGATACTGTGGTAGCTCTTATCTTCTGGTGGGATAAACCACGTTACGCCACCCGTTCCACCACGAGGGATGATGGTTACTTTATGTACATCATCACTATCAGGGAGCACATGGCCAACAATCGCATGGCCAGCTTCATGATAAGCGGTCAACTCCTTTTCTTTGTCATTCATAACCTTACTCTTGCGCTCAGGTCCAATGGCAACTTTTTCGAACGCAGCAGTCACATCATCTTGTGTGATTGTTTTTCGATTATGTTTAGCAGCAATAATGGCGGATTCGTTTGCAATATTTGCAAGATCCGCTCCAGATGTGCCCGCTGTTTTGGCAGCGAGTGCGTCTAGATTGACATTCTTTTCAAGTGGTTTCTTTGCAAAATGTACCTTTAGAATCGCTTCGCGATCTTTTCTATCAGGCAAACCAATATTTACGCGTCGATCAAAGCGTCCAGGACGCAGTAAAGCAGGGTCAAGTACGTCAGCTCTGTTAGTCGCTGCAAGCACAATGACGTTCACCCCTTGTTCAAAGCCATCCATTTCAACCAATATCTGGTTCAATGTTTGTTCACGTTCATCATGTCCTCCACCCATACCAGAGCCTCGACGGCGTCCTACCGCGTCAATTTCGTCGACAAATATGATGCAAGGAGCGTTTTTCTTAGCTTTACCGAAGAGATCACGAACGCGCGACGCACCGACACCCACAAACATTTCAACAAATTCTGAACCAGAAATACTAAAGAAAGGTACATCAGCTTCACCGGCCACCGCACGCGCAAGCATCGTCTTACCGGTACCTGGAGGACCGACGAGCAACATACCTTTTGGAATGCGTGCCCCTACCCCTTCATACTTCTTGGGGTTCTTTAAGAAATCAACTATTTCTTCGAGGTCATCTTTTGCTTCATTGCTACCAGCGATGTCTTTAAAGGTTACTTTGTCTTTTTCGTTTCCATACAAACGAGCCTTACTCCGCCCAAAGCTCATCGCTTGGTTGCCTTGGCCTTGCGCACTTCTTGTCAACCAAAAGAGCAATCCACCGATCAGAATGACTGGACCAAAATAAGACAAGAAACTTAGCCAGGCATCGCCGGTGGTATCCTTAGGCGTAACCGTCAAAATCAAATCTTGATTTTTTTCGTTTCGTTGCAGTCCTTGCTCGTACAGATTCGAGCCCGCTTCTTTCCGTGATTGTTGAGTCGCCTCTGATTTATCTTTCGGTGTAATTTTTAGCTCATCTTCAACCACTTCAATCTTCGCTATTTCGCCATTGTTGGCTCGATTTATAACATCAGACAAATCAACCTTTTCAAGATTTTTGCCCGTACTATAACTTGATAAGCCGAGCACAATAAAGGCTCCAATAATTAATATAAAGAGAAATGTCCTAAAACCGTTGTTGCGCTTACTGCCTTGAGGTCCGACAGGGCGTTTAATTTTTTTCTTATCCATACCTAGGATTATACAGTCCCACCCTCGTTTTTGAGGAGTATGGTTTTTTTATCCATAATCAAACAAGCATTTCCCTTTAACGGGAAGGATTTTCCAGGGAAAAATGTCTTTATTGCTACACTTGCTCGCTGTAATGACCCCTCATCAAATGGTATGTTTTCGAGTCGAAACCAAAAAGCGAGTAGCTCGTGTTGTACGGGTACAGGCAATATGACAAACCGACTTCGCAACAATTCACCGCGTTTAGTTGATTGAACGAGCAAACTACGACAGAGTGTATCAATTTCCAGATAGATAGGGAGTAGTCGCTCTCTTACGGCAATAAACCCTTCTCGATGGTCTTGCAGGCGAGGCATGATATTGTGACGTACATAGTTTCGTAAATACGTTGTCTGGGCATTTGTCTCGTCTTCGCACCAAACAAGGCTATTCGCTTGAGCATAGTCAATAAGGTCTTGCTTGGGTGTTTTCAAAAAAGGGCGGATAACATCAGGTTGCGTAAATCCAATGAGACCACGCGCGGTGGTACCTCGCAATAGATTCACCACCATCGTTTCTAGCACATCGTCTTGATGATGAGCAGTAATAATAGCTTCCGCTTTGTAGCGCCTTTTGAGCTCGTGGAGAAATGCATATCTTAATTCACGTGCCTGTGCTTCGCTCGCATCCTTGCCTAATTCTAGCTGTGTAGATTCGTAGGCAAAGCCATACTGCTCGGCTAACTTTTGGACAAATGATGCGTCGTCTGCGGATTGTTTACGGATACCGTGATCTACGTGAGCAACAATATAATGAATACGCTCTGGCTTCACAGCTGCGAGTTTATGGAGCAACACAACTGAATCAACACCACCGCTAATTGCAAGAATATACGTCTGTTTCATTATCTGTCATAATAACAATAAATGACACAAAAGCTTACGAAACAATTTGTAGACAGTACCGTAGAGCTAGGTGAAATGCTCATACAATTTGCACGTGTCAACCGAGCAATCTATGTCGATATGGAAGGCACCAAGGAATCCGACACTGACCATACGGTGATGCTAGCTGTTATGGCGTGTGCCATTGCTGACAGCCTAGAGCTTGATATGGATATGGGGCTCGTAGCCCAATATGCCCTTATCCACGATCTCGTCGAAGTCTATGCAGGTGATGTGAGCACCCTCGATTTTCACAATACTGACTTTGACGCGAAAGAAGCCAATGAGCGACGTGCCTTGGAGCGAATTAAAGCCAAATTTGATGGCACGTTTCCATGGATTGCTCGTACCATTGAATCCTATGAATCGCTCGCCGATACTGAGTCCCGCTACATCAAAACGCTTGATAAAGTTATGCCAGCAATTACGCATTTGTTCAGCGATGCTCGAATTGTCGACGAAGGGTTTAATGATCCGGTAGCGTTTGTGCGTTCAATCAGGGCTCGTGACGCATCGATGAGGGAAAGTTATGCAGCAGAGCATGAAATAATAATGCAGTTACGTGCCATTATTTTAGAACCAACGATTGAAAATAAATTCAAAAAACATGGGAGGGAGTACAAAAAACATGAATTATGAAGGTCCATCAGCAAAACCACATGATAGCGGTGTAGCGGTAGCGGTATTTATAGAGCGTGATGGCAAGTTTTTGATGATGCGTCGTGCTGGTAGTACTGGCTCTGGTACATGGGCAATACCTGGCGGTGCTGTTGAGTATATGGAACATCCAGACCGCGCTGCAGAACGCGAGCTCTATGAGGAAACGGGCATACAATATCCTCGCTTAGAGTTCATAGGCTATAACAGCGATGCCCACGTCGACGACCAGCTCCACTATGTCACCCTCCTGTATAAAACCTCTGATTTTAAAAACGAACCGCAAATTATGGAACCACACAAATGCACAGAAATGGGATGGTACACACTCGATGAACTCCCGCAACCACTCTTTCATATTGTTTCGCAAAAATTAGCAGAACCTGGGTTTATTAATAAGCTTAAAAAATAGTGTAGGCCTAGCAAAACAGATACGAATCTGTTAAAATTCGACTACGTTTGTTGCAAATATTTTGCAACAAGAGTTTATGGCAGCGTAGCTCAGTTGGTTAGAGCGTAGGACTCATAAGCCTAAGGTCACAGGTTCAATCCCCGTCGCTGCTACCACGAAAAGTCCCCACTACCACGGTGGGGCTTTTTCGTGGTAAGAGCTGGGGGCTAGTGGCTTGGCCTTAAAAGGTCGCAGGTGAGAAATGCCATTCGCGCATTTCGCAAGACAACTTTTCAGGGTCAAACTCGTTTGACTCATGAAAATTGTGGGCCCGCCAGAGGTGGGCAATCCCCGTCGCTGCTACTGTATTAATCGAGTGTTGATTCTTTGGTTCGATAGGAACCAATAACAAAACTTATAACCAGTAAACCTGCGAGGATTGAGCCGACTGCCATACTGCCTGTTACGGCGAGGCTACTGTCTGTGTCGGCAGCAGTCGCAGTGAGCGCGTCAATGCTCGTTACGGTGAGTATCACCGCTGTCGCAGTATAATGGATGCTAAATTCTACACCGTTAACTCCCAGTGTAGCGCCATCTTCAAGCCCGTCAAAGGTCCCCGTAACCGAGTCTGCTTCAAGTATCGTAAATTCGTCACCAACTGCAGGCGTTTCAGAAAGTTCTACCTGCAATGTTGCATTCCCCAGAACTGCAGTTCCACTAACAGTCATTTGATCATATTCCGTACAGGCAGTCGTACCAGTAATCTCTTCGGTGAATGTTGCGCCGTCATTCAACGTCAAGTCTGCGACAGTCATACACCCTGGACTATTACCTACATTCACGACACCACCTTCCTCTACCGTAACACTCCCTGCATCACCTGTGCCCATAAGTGTTCCTTCGTTCTGTATCGTGGCGTTTATCTCTTCAAGTGAACCACCCCACGTCACTGTTCCCTCTTCGACTTCAATGGTTGGGCCTTGCCCTGCTACCCCGGTATAGCTTGCACCGCTAATATCCCACTCACCGGTGCCTACTTTCGTTATGATAGACGGAGAAGTATTCGTAAACGAGCCTGTGAATACTCCAGAAACGTTGCCACCACCAACAGTAACTCCCTGTCCCGCTCCTGTCACATAAAAATTTCCATCACCTACAAGTGATCCGATGATTTCAGCAGGCTTCTGTGAACCAAATAAGGCGTCATTGGTTGCATCTTCTATGAGCGTCACCGTTGCGTCGTCTGCAATCTGGTTGCCTGCCGTATTAGCAATGATAAGCATGGCGTCATCTATAGTATTTGCCTCAACTTCTACCGCTCCGGTTATGCCAACACCTCCGCTCTTTTGAACATCGAGCGTTGCACCAAGAACCCGAAGCGTCCCATCGTAAGTACTCGTACCAGTACCTGATAGTACATAATCACCTGAATCCGCATGATCCTTAGTAAGCGTCAGATCACCCGTGCCACTAATAGTACCCGAAATTGTAATGTCTGTGCCGGATAAATTATTGCCGGACATAATAGTTGCATCTGCATCAAGCACCAATTCCCCGGTGAAATCAACAGCGTTACCTTCATTTATAAAAGCACCACCAGCATATGAACCAGATGTGTGCCCAGAGCCATTTAGGTGAATGGTTTCAGCGAATGTTTCAGCGCTACCGGATGCCGAGCGCAACACACCACCAGATGCAACCGTTGTCTCTCCTGTTGTCGTACCCAGTGACGGTTGATACGTAGTGAGTAGTGCATCGGCATTCACGAAGACATCACCTGAAAAAGTTGTATTATTTCCAAGCATCATAGCGCCTACACTACTAAATGCAATGTCGCCAAGTCCGCTAATAGCACCATTATTAAAGGTAACGCTTGAGTTTGTATAAGAGCCAGAACCTGTAATATTCAGTGATTCACCAGATGCTATATCAATATCACCGTTAAATTCAGCATCGGTGACACCGTTCGACACTGATACAGCAAGTGTCTGATTTACCGTCATATTGCCATCATAGTTAGCCCCCGCACCTATGAAGCGCATCGAAGGAGTCGTCGAGGCTGAGTCGACAATAATATCGTTCGCAAGGACTGCCCCTGCATCGATCGAAAGCGATGAAGATCCAAAGTAGTATAAGAGGTTCGAACTATTCCCTAAACAACCAGTGGTTGCGCACACAACGGCGCCATCATTGAACATAGTTAGATATCCACTAGAAGTGAAGGTATTAGCAGCGTTAAACGTTACTGTACCATCATCATCATTGAGCAAGAATGTCGTCATAGAGCCAGAGATTACCCCATTGAATGTAATATCTGAACCAGTTAGTGTATTAATATTCATCGTTTGTCCCGCAAGACTAATAGCAAGCGTTGCATCGAAAACATTGTTTGTGCCTTGATTAAATATAGATTTTGATGAACCAGCTGAAATGGTTGTTGGAATAAGAAAGACGGTGTTATTGCCGTTAAAATAGAGAGCTGTCGACGAGGCAGGTGTCAACGTGATAGCGCTACCAGATAGGGTATACCCGTTCCCGTCAATAGAAATGCTATTTAGCACGAGTCCAACGATGTCATTAGTATTAATCGTCTGCATAGCCCCAACCGGGAAAACAAGCGAATCACCGCTCGTCGGTGCAACTGCTCCATCAACCGAGCAACTCCAGTTCGCATCAGTTGACCAATTACTATCGAGACCGAGTCCCGACCACGTACAAATATCCGCGGCTGCTCGAGCGATACCTACGTTTAAAACAGGGCCTAAAAATAAGCCAACACTTAACAATATTCTTGCAATACGCTTGCGCATAATCCCTCTCTTTTCAAATTGTCTCTTTCATAAGCATTATAACGAAGAGATAGGCAAGGCACAACGCAAAAAAATGAAAAAACTTCTTCGGTAGAGACTGACCTTGTACTCTTTAGACCGAAGAAGTTTTTTGTTATTTTAGAAGTGTTTAAGCTTCAAAGAATCTGTCATAGATTTTCACAAAGAAATTCTTGGATTCTGATCGTTCGTAACTCATTTTTTTAGTTCACTTTTTTCTCATGATTGAAAAAATCAGTTATGAGAAAGTGTACTTTTCCCGAAGTCGGTAAAAGTGCGAAAAGTTACTTATCCTTTCTTTAATTTTTGTTTTTGATATTTTTTGTTTTTGTCGGTGACATTGATTAGTATGTCACTTCTCATCTTTTAAAATCAACGTTGATTTTAAAGATTTTTGATGGGTTGCGAGCAATTTTATTTTTTGTTTTTAAAATTACTCGTCCCTACCAAAACATTGTTGTTGTGTAATTTTTATAAATTCACTTTATGAAAATTACTTCTTATTTGGGAGGTGAGCACCCGGAGCAATCTGCCACTTGCAGTTGCCCCGCGGGATGAGAGGAGGATTCACCTCCTCTCATGAGCTCTGCTTAGCAGAACGGACAATCCCCTGCTTCTTTTTTAGCTTCCATTTTTTTGAGAAGTTGTGCAGCTTCTTGGGCTTGCGTATTCTTGCCTTTTGTCTTAAGTGACTTTTTGGCTTCGAGTTTAGATCCGAGACCGAATGGCATGTTAGTTATATAATCCGCATTCATTAATTTTGTTGAATTAATTTTTTGCGAATCCTTTCTTTTTTTAATTTTTTGATTTTTGTTTTTGCTGAATGTTTATTTTTTCAACAATAACCCTATTATAGCCTATGCTTTATTTTTTGTCAATACTATTTTTACATTACCTTATTGTTCTTCAATTCCATCTCGCAACAAGCCACCCCACTCAACAAGGGTAAATCCGTGTCGTTCACTATGGCCAAGTTGCTGCTCTTTAAGGGATATGCGCTCATCAAGACCCTCAAAATCCAAGAATATACGAATCGTCGTATCAGGCTTCACTGTTAGGCTCAAAGGTGCCAATTCGTTCATTTGCGAGGTGCCAAACCAAGTGAGTCTTGTGTATGGTGTCTCTGGCATACGTGGCATCCAATACTCCATAAAATCTTGCGTTTCTTTCTGGTTAAGGCCCAGTTCTGCGAGATGCGTCAACAATGTAGCACGAAGCTGACTCTTAGGAACTACGAAACCTTCGGTTATTTCTGGATAACGCCCATAGCCCGTTCCCTCCCAGAAAAGACTGTCATACTTTTGACCGCCAACATAAAGGGACCCGTCAGGGTAAGCCGTAACATTCCAACCCTGCTCATAAGTAGGTTCAGAAACTTTTACATCGGCACCGACCTCAAGATGAAGCGTCGTAGTACTCTCTGGGTAAAGATATATAACGGGTTTTCCGCATTCTCCTCCGGCTGAATATTTTGTCGAGGTCAAAATTGGTCTATAGCCAAGCTCACTGCGAAATAGTATGACTCCCTTGTCATCGAGAAATTTTTGCATTGATGTAGCTTTTTTATCCTCATCGCTCCATATGGTATTTTCATAAATTGTCTTAAACGGTTCGCTGCTTGTATCTTTGAAGGTCAGCACTGTGGTTGAACCCGCTGATCCTATCTCGACAAGCTGATCAAAATATTTTTTATCTAAAACGTTTACTGATTCGACCAATCCACAACCACCAGCAATGGTTTCCCATCTATAAGTATCGGTTGATTCTGAGCCGTCTTTCCATTTAATGGTCACTGAATTATCGTCATTTAGCATGGAGAAGTCATACCGAAAAGGCACATACATACCGGTGCGCAACTTCAGATATATGGTGAGCTGCTTAACCCCTTCAGAGGTTCCGTGCGTGGTAGTACTTTCATATATTTTTCCGTAATCTGAACTGGCTACTTCTGACATAGCTAGATCATTTAGTGAAGCATCGTCATAATATGATGCTCGGCCAATTTTCTTTATAGTTGCACCGCCGTAGCTAAGCTTCTCTGGAACTTGCAGTTCCTTGAACGACAATTCTGTATCTTCTTTGACGTTACTCAGAAACGTTGGCCCATAATATAATCCCTTGTCATTAGTGTACGAATCTTTTGTAAGAAGCGTAAATTCATTACCGTCGACTAGAAAAACATACCCTATCCCAGCTATGTCCCCAACGATAACGTCTTTGTTCTCGTAGCTACCTACTTTGAAAAAAACAACCTCTTTTTGAGCTTCTTCAAATGTCACTTGATCAAAATTCGTCAACCATCCTGCCAGAGAATCATGATCGTAAATGTCCTGATACGGAAGTTGCTGCGGACTTTCGAGCCATTGAATACCCTCGATGGTTTTGGTTGGTGTCGTCTCTTCCACCTCTATTTCCTCGGGCGCTGTTGTATCGGCGGCATTTTCCGTATCAGGTGCAACAACTTCTTGTGACTGCTCAGACACTACTTCGTCTTTCTGCGCCAAGTAATACATAGCTCCACCAACAGCAGATAGTCCTACAATGATAATTAATGCAATGATCGCTCGTCTTGAAAGTCGTTTAGGCTGCTTTTTTTGACTTCCGTTGATTGGCGAATCGTTTATGTTCGCGGGCAATATCTGCGGGTTATCATCTCCAGAATCCTGACTATTCGTCTCCTCTGAAGTAGTCGAGAGAGGTTCCTGAGGCTCAGTTTCAATCGTTTCTGTTAGTATCTCTTCTTCGTTACTGCTTTTGTCAGATACTTGATTATCATCTGCCATCGCGTCATCTCCAGATTGTTGTAGTCCATTTTTCTCGTCATCATCCATTTTATAAACACCTCACGCTTATTTAAGTTCATGATACGTCATTTTGTACTCAGCGAAAATAACAAACCGCCTTTTTCACTAACGAGTTCGTTTTCAAAATCTTGAAATAAGCTTTTTAAAACATCATTCGCTTGCGAAGTTCTCTGTAATATAGGTTTTGAGCCCTTAGATACGATGTAGCTTGGAACTATCGTAATTCTGTCCTCGTAAAACTCGCCATGCAGCAATATCGCTTCTGAGTCACCTATATCTTTATCGGCAAACCAGCCCAATGAATACGCTATCACTCTATTCTTATAAGCAATAAGAGGCTGGGGTGGCTCGTAGGAATCACTGAGTCGGACTACGATGTCTGCTCCTGCATCAATCCACTGTTCGGCGAGCTTCTGCCACTCTTCTCGATTTAAATGAGTTCCCTGTAAATAAATGATGCTGTCATCCTGGGGCACAACCAGATCTTTTTCGGATTTTGTCATAATGTTTATTGCGGGATTATCATTGCTTAAATGTAGATACTTCGCCGATGAAATAGATTCATTCTGCCACCCTCCTAAATGCACAGCATCAGTCCCCCATAGTACTCGATTCCCTAGCTCTGAAAAATACTGCTCATTTACTAGATTGTGCGAAGAAGCTATCGTAAAACTTTTGAAAGTCTCGTGAGTCTTTTTCTTGCCCGTTTCATACCACCCAAACATATGTGTGGTACCTTCGGCAAAGTAATCGTTAGTCAATTCCGTTGAATTGGTATGATTCTGGAGTACAAATGAATCAGTGCCACTTAATCCTGCCCAACGTAATGCGCCGAATAAAATTTGTGGTTCACCTACTTCTGCACGCTGATCTTTTACCGATGCCTCGTCCCTCTCTTCAAGCATTCTAAGCGTAGTTCGATCATGAAGCTCTGATAATTGGTACGGTTGATAATGCGAGAAGTCCGCAGAAGCGATAAGAAGACAGTCTTGGCAAGCGGTATGGAGTTTGCTTAATAACAGTTCTAACTTATCTTGATAGTCTTCAGATTTTACGATTACTGGCAAAATTGCTTGCCCGGGAAACGTACGAGCAATATCAGGTAGAATAGTTTTTACTCCATGTTCGCTGTCAAAAGTTGCTTCATTATCAGTTGCGCCTAATTGTTTTACAAGCTCATAGAGTTGTTCGTCTATCGGTATTATTCCGAACTTAGTGGTGAAGTTGTCAGGTCTCGTCTGCAGAATAGAATCACCCATATCATAATGATTTGGAGATAAAAGTATGATACGACGACCCTTGGCACGATCTTTTATACTATCAAATACCACTGACCGCTGTTTAGCGACCAGGTCGTGGTGGGGCACTATAAGCGTAGAAATATAGGGCTGGGCATTACTCACCTTTTCACGAGAGATAACCAGCCACAACGACCATATCAGCACAATACTTATGAGAATAAATACAAAATACTTGTGCTTATTAATACACACCCTAACGATAGCTACCATTCGCCTACACGCTGACATGCCAATGGTTCTCGATACCAACATATTTATCTAGCACTGGATTTAAGAGTTTCATAAGAATAAACAATATGGCCGAACCTATTATCATAAATACCCAATCATGTAGCTCCAAAGGTTTGACATTAAAATAGTGGGCAAAAATTGGTACATGTAACACTGCTAACTGCAAGAGGAACGAACCCAAAAGAGATATGGTGAGTAAAGGGTTTGATAGCCATTTAATACGGTAGTCCGTCCTAATATCGACGAGTCGAATAAGTTCATACACCACCATCGCAGTAAATACTGCCGAGGTTGCTGACTCAACTCCAAACCGACTTCTGTCGTACCAATAGTGCAGGAGTAGCAAGCCGGTCATAAAAAACCCAAAGAAGAAAATTTCAGTCCACACGCGCTTCGTTAATATAGATTCTTGAAAGCGACTCGGGTGTGCTCGTAGCGCATCGGATCGCGTTGGATCACTTCCGAGTGCGATAGCAGGTAGTCCATCCGTAACTATATTGATAAACAAAAGTTGCGCAGCAGTAAGTAATAAATTATTAAAGAATAATATGCCACAAACAATTGCGAGTACTTCGGCGATGTTGCATGAAATTAAGAAATTCACGAATTTACGTACATTATCAAAAATCCCTCGCCCTTCTTCTATAGCATTAATGATGGTGAGGAATCGATCGTCCAATAAAATTAAATCTGCGGCTTCTTTGCTTGCATCAGTACCAGTGATTCCCATTGCAATGCCAATATCGGCTGCTTTTATCGCTGGTGCGTCATTTACCCCGTCTCCGGTCATCGCAACTTGATGACCATTTCGTTTAAGCGCCTTAACAATGCGGATTTTATGCTCGGGACTCACCCTAGCGAAGACAGAGGTATGGTCTACGCGACGTTCAAGTTCTCGTTGTGACATTCGCTCAAGTTCCGCACCACTTAGAGCATCGCCAGTTATACCTATTTCACGCGCCACCGCTTGAGCGGTCTCACTATAGTCACCAGTAATCATGACGACACGCATGCCAGCTTCTTTTTGAACCCTGCCAATTACTTCAACAACTTCTTCTCGTGGCGGATCCATCATAGCCTGCAAGCCTACAAAAACGAGACCGCTTTCGATTTCTTTTGGTGAACCCGGCTCTGATGACATTTCTTTATACGCAAATGCGAGTATCCGCAAAGCCTTACTCGCGAGTTCGTTATTTTTATCCAGAATGAGTTGTTTATCTTTTGGTGAAATTTTAGAAACCTTGCCCTCTTTGGTAAGGATGTGTGTGGCTCGTTCAAGCGTGGCTTCGACGGAGCCTTTCGAGGCTACAAGAAAATGTTTTTTGTCTACTTTATGTACCGTACTCATGAATTTTCTCTCGCTCGTGAACGGAACTTCATTGATTCGGGGATAGTTTTTATTGAGCTTTTCATAGTTATAGCCACCTTTATAGGCGGATACTAAGAGACTGCCTTCAGTCGGGTCACCGAGGACTGTCTCGCCTTTGAGCTGAGCATTATTACAGATCGCTCCAATAATGAGCATTCGTTCATGCGGATGCATCAATGAGACTGCACTGCCCTCTTGCTCAAAACTACCTTTTTTTTCATAGCCACTTCCACTCACTTGAATAGAATGTCCACCTGCGTACAGCTCTCTCACTGTCATTTCACCCTTTGTAAGTGTTCCCGTTTTGTCGGAACAAATCACATCAGTACTCCCGAGTGCTTCAACCGCACTTAATTTACGTACTAACGCATGCTTACTTGCCATGCGACGGGCACCTAGAGCTAAACTAATTCGTACGACAAATGCCAGCCCTTCTGGTATCGCAGCGACCGCTAACGCCACCGCTGCGGTAAAGGCAAATATCATACGTTGCAAAAAATCTTTATCGCGTGATTCATCGACAAATAGAAGTACAATCACAAATACGAAACCACAGATAACAAGTACCAGCATACCGAGCTTTTTTCCTAACTCATCTAATTTTCGTTGCATCGGCGTAGGCTCTGTCTCAACATCACTCACAAGCCTCGCAATCTTGCCAAGTTCTGTACGTTGTCCAGTTTCTACAACAATCGCCTCAGCTGTACCCTGTGTCACGAATGTCCCCGCAAAAACCATATTTTTCTGGTCTCCAATACCCACCTGTCCGTGCAGTACACCATCCTGTTTTTGTACCGGAAGGCTTTCTCCAGTAAGACTAGACTCGTTTACTTGTAGATTACGCGCTTGCATAATTCGCGCATCAGCTGGTATTTTCACGCCTTCATCAAGCAGGATTACGTCGCCAGGCACGAGTTCAACTGCATCAATTTCAATAATTCGCCCGTCGCGTCGCACTTTAGCTCGTTGACTCACGAGACCCCTCAGTGCCTCTACCGTCTTCTCTGCTTTATATTCATTAAAGAACCCAATGACTGCGATTGCGAAGACGATAGCGAGAATAAGCAATGCTTCTTGAGCTCCGTTTTCTTCTTCATGATTTGATTCCGTACAATTTTGCTTATTTTCGCATTGGGCAATCGTTTCAGTCTCTGGCGAAACGCTGTTTCGCTTGCCAAGCTCACTAACACCCCAAGACACCAGTGCAGCGACAAGCAAAATAATAATAAGCACATCTTTGAACTGACTTATAAAGAGAACGAATGGATTTATACTTTTTTCACTTTGCAGTTTGTTTAAACCACTGCGAGCGAGCCTCTGCTTTGCATGTATCGCACTAAGCCCGTGTTGCAGTGAAACTGCTTGCTCGTTACAAATTTCGATGTTTTCTTTTTGATACCAATTCGCCATGCGACTAAACTACTCCTCCATATCTTTCTTATGGTATAGTGAAGCATAAGCATAAGCAATTAATTTAGTGGATGGGTGCGGGTGAAATTAATCAACTTATTGGCAACAACGAGTGATGACATCGAACATACGATAAATGTTTTTAGCCTTAGAAGTGTCCTCATTGCTTCGTTCCTGCTCATCGTATTGGTACTTATCTCATCTCAAGTAATTAAAAATAAGAAACGCAAGAACTTAAAGAAACCACTGTTCATCGCCATCGTATTAGCTATTAGCATTCCCTCATTGCTTATGACTGGATCAACTATTTATGTAAATACTATTTCTGATTCTAAAGGGCCTGTTCATTGGCACGCAGATATCGAATTCTGGGTCTGCGGGCAAGAAATAGAGCTCAGAGATCCTTACGAATTCTTAAGTAATAAAATCGGCACATCAACGTATCATGAACATGACGATAAACGCATACATCTTGAAGGTGTTGTAATCGATCGCGAACGAGATGCTTCACTTGAAAAATTTATGCGCGTAACCGGTGGGGCTATCGCCAGCAACAAGCTCATCATTCCTACAGAACCAACACTTTTTGAAGATGACATAGACGGCGATACATCCAAAGGAAACCCAACCGTCGTCCAATCATTTGCAAGCCTAGACGATGAGGGCCGTACCGTGCTCTCAATGACAAATGGCGACTCTTGCGGTGGTGAAGAGTTGGCTGAGGTGCAAGCATTTCTATTTAGATACAATGAAAAAGATAAAACATATCAACAAATTAAACTGTCAGAACCTGCCCAGTACGTTATTCGGGATGAACCGAATGTCCCTCCAGGAGATTGTGTTATCGTCGAGTTTGATAGTCCAAAATCACGAACCGATAAATTATGTCAACAATACGGTGTTAAAGATGAGCTTCGTTGTACCGAATTTGGTGTAAAGACTTTTGACCCTCGCGTGTGTACACTCAAAGAATCATTCGACGACACACTTCAAACTGAAACAATTCTGCCAACAGCGAATCAGGAGGCGCTCTAGTTATGCTTGATCTCCCTACACTTGGACTCGTCATAGGTTCAGCCGCAATCGATTCTATTAACCCATGTGCTATTGGCGTGCTCATACTCATGGTCTCTGTGGTGCTCGGTCAAGGAGGCAGTCCAAAACGGCTACTTAAAGTTGGCCTTGCGTATATTTTTGCAATTTTCTTCACCTATCTCATTGCTGGACTTGGACTTGTGTACTTTTTCTCGGCAATACCTATCGTTATTGCCGAATATCTGAGTATCGCTGTCGGGCTCCTCGTCATCGTCGCAGGCGTTCTCGAGATCAAGGATTATTTCTGGTACGGCAAAGGTTTTTCACTCCAAATACCAACCAAATTTGCTCATAAGATTCACGATTGGTCCACGAAAAATCAAAGCGTTTGGGGCGTCATGTTACTTGGCGCATTTGTTGCAGCTGTTGAGCTCCCCTGCACCGGAGCACCTTACCTTGCCATCATTACGATTTTACGTATCGACTTCAATTTCATCGCGTTTGCGCTCATGGTCCTCTACAATTTCATCTTCGTTGCACCACTGCTCATAATCTTAGGAATGATTGTAGGAGGAACGAAAATTTCTTCGGTCAGCAAATGGAAAGAAGAGTCCAAAGGCACGATGCGTTTATTCATGGGGCTTCTGCTCGTTGGCCTTGGGTGGATACTCATTCTCATCGCAAACGGAACAATAAATTTTGGTTAATACTATGCAACATATCGTTAAAAGAGCAGGACATAAAGAGCCGTATGATGAAAGAAAGCTTTACGCGAGTATTTTTTCTGCATGCCAATCGGTTCGAGAACCCGAGGGAAGCGCTGAACTTATTGCTGAAAAAGTTGCTCGCGATATGGCTGAATGGATTAAAACCAAATATGTTGTAACCAGTAATGATATACGTCACCAAGCAGCGTTACATCTACATGTATACCACCCTGACGCTGCTTATATGTACCTACACCATAGAGTAATTTGGTAAAAGGAGCGAAAAGCAGATGTCTTATGTAATAAAAACAAAGAAACCCGTACATACCGATTTTGATTTGATTATTATCGGCAGTGGTTCTGGCGGTGGTGTTGCAGCGCACTTAGTTGCACATAAGGGTAAAAAGGTGGCCATCATAGAGGCAGAAAATATTGGCGGTGAATGTCCAAATTATGGTTGCGTACCAACTAAAGCGCTCCTGCAGGTCGCTGAGACATACCGGACTATACAGCATGCTGCAGATTTTGGCATTAAAACGAATGGGGTGCAGGTTGATATGAAAGCGCTACAAGCATGGCGCAAAAAGGCTGTTAGAAATACCGGAACTTCTGAGGGAATCGCTACATTTGAAGCTGAAGGAATCACCGTCCTAAAAGGAAGAGCACATTTTATTGACCCGTGGACTATTGCATTAAACGAACGTCACTACTCAGCTCATCAATTCTTAATAGCAACAGGAACTCATGACTTAGTCCCGGCGATTCCGGGTTTGAAAGAATTTGGTTTTATCGGTTACCGTCAAGCGCTTGAACTCGAAGCATTCCCTAAAAAACTTTGCATTATAGGCGGTGGTGCGATAGGGTGCGAGTTTGCCCATTACTTTTCAACTTTTGGAGTACGCGTAGAAATCATGGAATTTGCACCTCGTCTTCTCGCCAAAGAAGACGCAGAAGTAGGCGAATTAATTGAAGCTGTCTTTGAACAGGATGGTATCGTCGTACATACAGACGCAAAAGTCCTCATGGTAGAGCAAAAAGGAAAGCAAAAAATCGTTAGCTATGAGCAATTTGGGCGAGTTCATAAAATAATAGTCGATGAAATTATGCTCGCAGCCGGTAAAGTCCCTAACACCGACCTTGGGCTTGAGAATGCCGGCGTGAGCTATGACCGCAAACGTGGTATTGAAGTAGATGCCTACATGCAGACAAACGTACCTCACATTTACGCTGCCGGGGATGTCGTCGGTGGCTATATGTTTACGCATGTCGCCAGTTTTCAAAGTCGTATTGCTGCCCTGAATATGCTCAGCCCACTCAAACACGCGATGGACTATCGTGCTGTTCCTCGCTGCGTATTCGTCGCTCCAGAATGTGCTTCTGTGGGCGCCACTGAAGAGGAACTGAAAGCCAAAGGTATTAAGTATCAAGTAGCGATGATACCGACCAGCATCATAGGACGTGCGAACACGACTGGACAAGACACTGGCTTTGTAAAAATTATTGCGAACAAAAAAGGCTATATATTGGGTGGTTGTATTGTGGCGCCACGAGCTGGTGAAATGATACAGGAACTCGTATTAGCTGTTCAGTGGAAACTACGCGCGTCTAAGATTGATTTTGCGATGCACGCTTATCCGACGTGGTCGCAAGCGGTGCGTATATGCGCAAGCAAAATCCACTGTCGATAACTATTTTTATTTGAATCGTAGTTTTTCGAGTGCTTTTTGGATTTGCTTCTTATCCGCAGGCGTATTGTCAGCTCGCAACAATGCTGAATGATATTGATTGCGCCTCTCGACTACCTGATTGAGTCGTTCAAATGGATGTGCTGACTCAAGTATATATGTCGTTATAGTACGAGGCCTGAACTGAATTTCAGGTTGTTCGTATCGTCTTCCCTGTGCATCAAATGTTGACGATCTCATATCAAACTCATAGACGTCATTTGGAGAAAAATGAGTCTCGAGGCGACTTTGAGACCCGTCTTCAGCACGACGCCTCAGCGCAAGTATATATTCTTCTAGAGCAATCCTTCGTAGTGTGACAATGGTACGGTTTTCAGAGTCCGATGGAGCTTGCAAACCTATAGGAACGATTTCAAGCTCACCAACATATCTGCCCCACCGCTCAAAAACGGCACTATCCATATGCCCTTGAAACACCGTGAAACCGTTGGTCGGCACTAGATCTGGTGTTTGTGCCAAAATTGATTCAAAGTGCGCTGTTGCCCGCGACAAATCTTGATTTGTTTTGTATATCATTAACCTAAGCATACGATTCAAATCGTGACTAATGCAACAAACTCAGCTATGTCACTCGCCGAAAATGAAAAAAATATGTAAAAATATTAGTACTTTTATCCAAATTGTGTAATAATGTGCTTGCAAGAGTCTTACAAAGAGTGAAGAGTATAACATATATCAGTTACGAGTCCTCGAGTAGAATGGTCGATTTGCCTGTGCAATTAATGAGGAAAGTAACAACCTAGCATGAAACTATTCATCGGCGGACTTCCGTTCGCTACGACTGATGACGAACTACAAGCTGCATTTGCACCTTTTGGTAATGTTGTCAGCGCTAAAGTCATTACTGATCGCGAAACTGGCCGCTCACGTGGTTTTGGTTTTGTCGAATATGCAGATGACGCAGAAGGTGAAGCTGCAATCAAGGGGCTCGACAACAAAGAGCTCAGTGGTCGCACTATCCACGTCAGCGTCGCTCGCGAACGCGAACGATAGTCTGATTTTCGTCACCAGCACGGCGACGAAGCAATCAACACCCTGAGAAATCAGGGTGTTTTTTATTGTCTCAAGTAATTCTCAGGCTAATCCTTATAATACCTAGTATGCGAATCCTTATTGTTGAAGATGATCATAAAATTGCTCAGGCCCTTAAAAGAGGTTTGGAGCGTCAAAGCTATGCGGTTGATGTAAGCCATGACGGTGCGGAAGGTCAAGCGATGGCAACCACTGAGCCATATGACTTAGTAATTTTAGACAGAATGCTTCCTAATGCTGATGGCATGGAAATATTGAAGGCAATGCGAAGCACTTCAATACATACGCCCGTTCTGTTACTTACAGCCAAAGATCGCGTGCTTGACCGAGCCGAGGGGCTTAACGCAGGGGCAGATGATTACCTAGTGAAACCTTTTGCTTTTATTGAATTACTTGCTCGAGTACGCGCGCTCCTCAGAAGACCCAAAGAAGCACTTGATACCACCATTGAATCTGCCGGCATGATTCTCGACCGAGATAACTTCACAGCCACAAGAGACAACAATAGAATCGAGCTCACCGCTAAAGAATTTGCACTTCTAGAATATTTGATGAGCAACGAGGGACGTATCGTCACCAAAGATCACATAATTCAACACGTCTGGGATTATGATGCCGATGTCCTCCCGAATACGGTTGAAGTGTACATTGGATATCTACGAAATAAAATTGACAAGCCCTTCCCTCATCTCACGCCACTCATAACGACACGACGAGGGTTTGGCTATAGTTTTGGTAGTAATCATTCATGAAGCAGAATATATATAGGCATGCATCGCTAAAACTCGCCAGTATCTATGTGAGTATCATCGTGTGTATTAGTCTACTGTTTAGTTTTTGGCTATATCGCATCACCTTTAACCAAGTGAAACACGGTATATATCGTCCTCCTGGACCAATTGAACAACTACTGCGCCAAGAAAATAGCCGATTTGCAGACGAGCTGAGAATTGCTCAAGACGCAGCGGTTGAAGATGCACGTGAACACTTACTTTTGCAGTTTCTTACGCTGAACATAATCATTGCGGTCAGTGGTGGGCTCGGAAGTTACTACTTGGCGCGTCGAACTTTAGAGCCAATCGAAGCAGCCCATGAAGCCCAAAGTCGTTTTGCAGCTGATGCATCACACGAACTTCGCACCCCAATTACTGCGATGCGCATTGAGAATGAGGTGACACTTTCCGACCCATCGCTTACTCTGAACGATGCGAAAACTCAGCTTCAGAGCAACATTGAAGAGCTCGATACATTGATGAATTTAACTGAAAATTTGCTCACTATGGCCCGTATTGGTAGCGAACAACTAGAAACGGAAAAAGTAACTATTGCTGACACCCTTGAGCGTGCCATCGCCAAAGTACACGCCCAAGCCGAGCAGAAAAAGCAAACAATTGTCTTGCATAAAGTACCCAAACAGTCACTTCTTGCTCATAAAGATCTCCTGCGTGATGCCTTCGTTACTTTGTTAGATAACGCCATCAAATACAGTCCCGAGGACTCAAAAATAGAAATTCGCACCAAAATTGAACATAAAAGTCTAACAATAAAAATCATTGATGAAGGTGCTGGTATTCCTGTTGATGCAATTCCGCATATTTTCAAACGTTTTTATCGAGCTGACCGTTCTCGAACAAAAAAAGCAGATGCTAAAGGTTTTGGGCTCGGTCTTTCCATCGCTCAGACAATTATAGAAGCGCATAACGGCACCATATCAGTTCGTAACAATGACGGCAAAGGGGCCTGTTTTACCGTTCAGCTTCCGCTCAGCTAAGTCAAAGCTCAATCAAAGTGACTTTCGATACGATTACATTGTTCAATCGAACGACCACGGAAGCCCAAGATGATACACCCTTCGGCTCGTCGGTACCATTAGAGAGGACAATCGTATAAATAAAAGGAGTGTCTATGAAAGTAAATAAAAAATTATTTGTAGCTGGTGTCGTAACGGCAGTTTCCGCAGGGTCATTTCTCGGAGTTAACGCTGCAAGTGCAGCCACGAGTAACGACGGTTCGTCTATCGTCGACAAACTAGTCTCTAAATTCAATTTAAATCGTGACGAAGTGCAAGCAGTCTTTGACGAGCAACACGACGAGATGGAAGCAGAAAGAGCTCAAGAAATGTCTGATCGTTTGCAAGAAAAAGTTGATAGTGGCGACATCACAGCCGAGCAAAAGACACTAATTGAAAATAAGTTAGCAGAGCAAAAAACAGCGCGCGAAGCCGAGCGGAGCGAGCTCGAAGCATGGGCAACCGAAAATAATATCGATGCCAAGTACCTCATGGGTGGACCCGGTCACCATGGAGATTCCACGAATGACCTTGATGATGCGGTAGCTGATGGAGACCTCACTGAAGACCAAAAAACACTCATTGAGCAAAAACGAGACGAGCTAGAATCGAAGCAAGAATCTAACCGAGAGTCACTCAAACAATGGGCTGACGAAAATGACATAAACTTGCAAGATATCATGCCGTTTGGTGGTAGAGGTATGGGTCATGGGGGTCCAAACGAGAGCGCAAGCACCTTAGAACAATAGAATACTAAACTCGCAAAACCCTCATCGTTTCTCCTCCTTATGAGCAACACCCGGCCCCTCCGTCCGGGTGTTGTCTTATTGAATATGTTCGCTCAATGGAACATACTACGTTTATGGATAATCATAAAAAACGGATTACTCAAGAATTAAGAGAAGCCGGCATGACTGCCTACGGTCTTCTCAAGATGGAGACTAATAAGCTCCCAAGTATCATCCATTTAGATGAACACATCGGGGGCGTTGTATATGGGAGGACTACCGGAGATAAGGTGGGCTCTGCTATGTTAATTGCCACCGACAAACGCATCATTTTTCTTGATGCTAAACCGCTGTTCACTACACTGGATGAGGTAAGTTATTTTGTTGTTTCGGGTATTAAGGAAAATTACGCAGGACCTTTTGCTGGCGTAGTACTACATACAAAAGTGCGGGATTATGGACTTAGATTTGTGAACAGAAGTTGCGCCCGTCAATTTGTTACGTATATTGAGCATCACCTTGAAAAGTTCGCCGATGACAATAAAATCGTCATAAATGAGCCTGACGTAAGCCTCCTCAAGTTAAAGGAAGAGGCAGAGATTACTTATATAAAAAGTCATACGAGCGCGGTTCTATCGACGGTAAGCAAAACTGGTATTGCTCGCGGATCGGTCATACATTATGTGTATAAGGATGGTTATTTTTACTTTGTGACGAAAGACGAAACACTGAAAAGTCAGAATATAGCACTGCACGGACAAGTCGCCCTTACTATTCATGATACAAACAGCCTAAAGACCGCCCAAATCAGTGGACTTGCTGAATCTGAAACAGACAAGCGAACTGTTTCATCAATCATTGAGGAGATCAGCACCCCCAAACAGTACAATGAAGGTAATCACTTTCCGCCGATTATTTCGTTAAAAAGAGGTAATTTTGTTGTAGTGCGTATTGCTCCTACCACAATAGAATTTCATGACTACAGCAAGCCGAGCTGGTAGAACTTAGATTGCAAAAGACTGTAAGTGCTTACCGAATTGTTGCCCTGAGACAAGGCTGAGAGGTTCAAGGCGAACAACGTTCAGCATAAAATGTGCTCCCTTGCCCGTGTAAGTAATAGTCGTACCAGGCATCATGTCATCGTTTTGCCCCGTTTGCATGGAAATTTCAATTGGATTGATAGCAGGTCTTTCACCATGTGCACCATCTTTGGCAACCGCTGGCTCATGCCTTCGCCATATATCCTTACTATAGTCGAGTAATTCATACTCTCTTCCCTGCGCCCGCTAGGCACCACGCCGATAACGATGGGCTCATTGGTTATGTCAAGCGACAACAAGTCATCTAATAAATATTTACCTATCCCGTGTGGGCTGTCGTCTACCACCCCGACCACCCGCGTGTAGGCTCGGTCAATAATACTCGGCACATTGCAAGAATCACTATTTTTTATGGCGTATTCTGACCCATACGACCCACTTAGCAGTATTCGAGACTGAGGGAAAAAGCTACCTACCCCTGCCACACCAAGATTAGCGCGTGTCGCATTCATACGACGCGGATCACGCCTACTAATGATTGGGCCAATTTCTACCCCCTCTTTCTGAAGTCCTCTCAGAAAATCCGATGAACCTAATCTGGACGTTAAACCTCGTTTTGTCGTCCTTTTATATAGGTCAAGTACGCGTGGGCGATGCATAAATACTCCATCAATTTCAAACACAACTTCTGGACTTAAACGTGGATCTTCTTGCTTATTGTTCATACGTACTCCTCATGAACAATGATGCGCTTTGAAACTATGCAATGCAAGCAAAAACCCAAGGGTTATTCCTTGGGTTTTTAGCCACTGCACACTTTTTCTAAAAGCTATTTCTGCTTCGTGTTAATAGCGATTTTCTTCGGTTGTGGTAGTTCCTTAAACGGTACTTTCACCGTAAGGACGCCGTCTTTCATATCTGCTCCGATTGCCTCTTGGTCGGCATGCTTTGGCAGATGTATGCGACGATAGAAGCTACTACTCGATTCACGTACCACGTATTTCTTTTTCTTGTCTTCTTCTTTTTCGTGCTTTTCGGCGCGAATGACAAGCGCTCCGTTTTCGACGTGTACGTCTATGTCAGATTCGTCGAAGTTAGGCATATGCGCCTCAACGACGAGCTCTTTGTCGTCATTGGTATAGACATCGGTTGTTGGTATTGCCAAGCTTTTGGCTTGCAATCCAAACCAGTCGTCGTTAAAGAATTGTTTTTGAAGAGACCGCATTTCATCAAATGGATCCCATCGCATTAAACCACTCATATTGATACCTCCTTTATTATTGGTGATAGTTCTATGGTTGTGGTCGTCCCACACTTCCAGTATAAAAATTTGGCAGTCTCGTGTCAAGAGTGCTAATTTAGTGTGTCAATGGATATGCTCAGGTGCTCAGAGATGGATTTTCTCGCGCGAAGGCATATCTTAAGATATGGCGACAAGCGAAAAGTTCATATGTGGGTACCTGGGTATGTCTAGTGACTTGCTAAGCTTAGCGCTCTTGGCACGAGTCAAGAGTGCACACCTAAAATCAGCGTACGCAAAAAGAACGGGCGCGACCAGGACGTATCAAAGGAGATTCGAACTTAGCAATCTTGACACGGGTCAAGAGTGCAAAAATCACTTTTTATTCAGTTACTTTTCTTGCAGCAAGTGCTCGATTTTTCAGTATTCGTCTTCTTCCACGTTCAGTTTCCCCGCCCCATATTCCAGCCTTCTCCCTGTGTGTTAGCGCATAATCAAGACATTCGAGCCGTACGATACAGCCTGCACATATTTCTTTTGCATCGCGTGATGAGGCACCTTGTTCTGGAAAAAATAAATTAGGATCTACTCCTGAGCAATTTGCTTCTTCTTGCCAATTTTTTTGTAATTCGCCTTCAGCTTCATTCATAACTAAAACAGTGTACCAATTTTACAAAAAGAAACCATGAGCGTATTTACCTGACCTACAGCTTAAATAGAAGCCTCAATCGTTGACAAAATTACCTCTGTTTGGTACTATATATTTAATTATTTTGTAGCTCTCCCCGAGACAAGAGAGGATTCTTGGCTCGGAATAAGGAGCGAATTTCGTCGAAATGATTGTGAACAAAAAAGTATCGTCTTTTGTTCACACAAAATCGACGAAATTCGCGACGCGGGGTGGAGCAGAGGCAGCTCGTGCTGGCATCATATTCGACCGATTAGGAAGAATATATGCAGAGCCAACGAAATCCAGCCGTTAACAATCGAAGATTTCCTTGCGCGAAGCAATATAACCACAATGCTGGTTATGCGGACTTCAAGCCCAAGCAAGTACAACCCAATATAACGCGGGGTGGAGCAGAGGCAGCTCGTGTGGCTCATAACCACAAGGTCGCAGGTTCGAGTCCTGCCCCCGCTACCAAAATAAGACGCCCTCTAGATGAGGGCTTTTTATTTTGGCATCTGGTGCACGACTCCGAGCCGTCCCGCACAGCGGGAGGTTCGAATTCTGTCAAATTTCATATTTGTACAGAATTTAGTTAGATGTTGGAATAGCTCCCAGCTAGTCTACCATCGTGCGTTGGAGTGCCCCCGCTTGAAAAGGTCGCAGATTCGCTAATTTGTACGGGACCTTGGGAGCTTGCTCACGCGAAAGCCCGTCAAATTACCATATTTCCTGCCAACGCTACCAAGTAAGAATTACAGATATTAATCAAACTTTCATGCCAATCTCTTTTTGGTTTACGTATTTCTACCTCTGTAATTCAGGTTCGAGACTTACTTTGTTTGTGCTAACATACAATAAGATGATCAAGAAGCACCAAATGAACGGTCAAAAAGGATTTACGTTAGTAGAGGGGTTGCTAATAGCACTGATCGTCCCTGTACTTGGGTTTGCAGGTTATTATGTGTGGTCGCAGAATCAAGATGTCGAGACTCAACAAAAGGAGACCCCACAGCATGACAGCAAAGTGCAAGCTAATGATAATCCGCAGACCATGGATCAGATTGCGAATACCCCTGATGGCTATGAACTGTATCAAGGTGATGAATTCAGTTTTGTATATCCTACTGAATGGAAAAACATTGATGATTTAAATGATAACTGGCACCCTGCGATTACGCACAGTGCAGATGGATACGAATTTGGAGGTGGATTTGGTCCGACAATATCGTACAGTACATTGAATGAAAATTGGACGATCACAAAGCTTGGACGATTCCCTGACGGCACAAAAGTTGGTGATGAGTTTGATTTATTCAGCAGGACTAGTGACTCAGGTGTAGTTGTTTACGACTATACCGTTGGAGATGGTCCGTTTTCTGCTACTACTTTGCTCTTCGTGTCTGGTGTAAATATGGTTAAAGTAGTACTTCCAGACGTTTGTAGTGGTAACGAATGTTCTAAGCAATCAACATACGACAGAAAAGCTATTGAGAACTTTAGTGAAATTATCTCCAAGTCAGTGAAACTAAATTAATTCAAGTTTCCACCCGCTCAACACAGCTAATAGTTTGTTCTAAAACTACCTTAGCAACCAAGAAGTCATGACTCGAGCCAAAAAGGTTCGAAATTAGTCAAATCAACTGATTTGTACAGAATTTAGTTAGATGTTGGAATAGCTCCCAGCTAGTCTAACATCGTGCGTTGGAGTGCCCCCGCTACCCGAACGAGCGTGCCCTAGGCACGTTGCCGAGTGAGCATCAGATAGTCGAGTCCTTCCGCCAGCTGGCGGACCCGCAATCAATTCAGATTGCCAGATCAGAAATGCTTCCAGAAATGGAACTATTTTTTGTGTCTTGGGATTTTACCCAGTACACAAGTGGTATGATTATGCCATGAATAAATTGGAGCTAGTGCGCACTAAAGTTCAGGAACTATACCAAAGCAATAATCCTCACCGTGACGAGTGGAGCGACTGGTTATACAAGAATCATGTGCTTTTGGTAGCCAAGAGCGCTCATGAGTTAGCTGAAAAGTACGGTGCTAGTGAAGAGCTTTGTGAAATTGCAGCTTTATTGCACGATATAGCGGATATCGAGATGGCGCGCGCAATCGCTGGTCATGAAGAAAGGAGTCTTGCTATTGCGAAGGAACTGATGCTAGAGGTTGGCTATACTGACGGAGAAATTGCCTTAGTTGTGGATGATGCCATTCGCTACCACAGTTGTCATGGCGACGAGCGTCCTAAAAGCAAGGAAGGTTTAATACTTGCGACAGCAGATTCGCTAGCACATTTACAGACTGATTTTTATATTTATGCGGCATGGTCATTTGGCAAGACTATAAGCTTGGAAGAGCTAAAAAATTGGGTTTTAAAAAAAATCGAAAGAGACCTGAATAATAAGATTTCTTTTGACGATGAGCGTGAAGTAGCGCGTCCTGATTATGAGATGATAAAAGAACTATTTTCTCGATAACTGAGGCATGCCAGTGGCATGTTGAGGAATCATTGCTTGGGTATCATTCGATACCCCTTGGGCTGAGCGAGCGTGCTTGAAAAGCACGTTGCCGAGTGAGCATTCATAGTCGAGTTCTGCCAACATCATTATCTGACACAAAGTAATACTTACGTAGGTCCGACCTCTTTTCCCTTGCACGACCGTCGCAAGTGTTAGCATATCAGCCTTTGCAACTATGGACTTCCTGAATAGCAGGCTGTAGCCAACCAACTTTACTAAATGTATTAAGACAATGATTAGTCAAATATTAAACTATTTTACAGTAAGGAGAATACCAGTTCAGAAGATATTGTCAGGACTTTCAAGAGTTATTAGCTCGTAAGGTATTACAGCCCCTGCCTCTGTAGCCTTCCAAGGAGCTTGATTATGTGTATAGTCAACAATTTCTTGAGTTGACTTACCTTGCCACTTTGCGCAAACCTCTTTAATCAAATCGAGTTCACCTGTCGAAAGTGATGAAGTAGGAGCAGATTCATTCGCACGAATCATCATCGCTGTACCACGCTGTTCAATAGTGATTGATCCATTTTCAAACAACTCATCGATAATCCTGAAATATGCGTCCGGAACAGGTCCTTGCTGAATAGCCCTATAACTAAGCCCCGTCATGGGCTCTCCTGTACGTTGAAACTGTGCAAAGTCAGCTAAATAAACAAGCTTTGCTAATTTGGTTTTAGTAATTCGCTGATCATGCTGGTCAGAACCATACTGTAAGCAATTTAGTATTAACTGCTTGAACTTATTTAATCTGGAGTTAGTAATGCCAGTTTGCTGGGAATTAAATAGTATTGACTCTAGAGTTGTTCCTAAGATGCCAGCAATCGCATTCAATTCTTTGATGGTTGGTTCACGGCGACCAGTCTCAATAGCATTATAGGTAGGCCTGCTTAGATTTATTATCTGAGCTACCTCAGATTGGCTTAAGCCCTTTCCCTCCCGTAGCTCACGAATGTTATCTGCAACAGATATCATAAGACTCCTTTCGTTGTAATTCCACCAGACTCATTTGATAATCCAAGTGTATAAATTTTTTATGCAACTGTCAATAGTTTTTATTGATTTTTTATAACTTATGTAAAGATTTTTTAACATTTATGACAGTTATTTCTCTTATGCTTAATTTTAGTGTATTATTATCTTGACAGAACTGATCTGAATCTTTATAATCAGTAGTAACTCCTTGAGAGCCGGCTGTGAGGGAATACAGTGGCGCAAGCACAGACACAAATCCCAGCAAACAAAAATCGCTAGCTGCTTTAGTTTAGAGGCCAAGGCAATCTAGCGATTCTGAGGTCGACGAGTTTTCGTCTACCTCCAATATAACATAACTGACCGTTGGAGGTTAAAATGGGTAAAGGTAGTAGTACAAATCAAACAGGGGTGGTGCGACACAAACCGTCGTACAGTAGTGATCCGGTAGCAGTTGGAGGTGGTTCGGGCCCGGCGCCAGAAATGGCGGCGGGTTGTTTATTCGCTTTCACTGAAGAAGTGGTTCTCGATGGAGCTAGTGCAATGTCTGCCCATGCAGGTCAAGCTATTACCCTGATGCCTAGTGCTATAAGGGGCGAACTTATAATTACGGCAGGTAATGGTGCCCACCTGGGCGTGTACGAGGGCGAGTACGTTACTCAGATATTGCGTTGTATGCGCAAGAAATATGTCTACCAGGGAACGATTGATTCAGTCGTGGTGACCAGTGCCGATACACGTATCGTGATAATTTCGGTACAAGGGCTGGGTCAACTATGACTCAGCTAACGCTAGACTCTGTGCGAAGCGAGATTTGTCCATATATGGATTTTATTGACGATGAAGATGGTCATTGCAATAACTACGAGATGGCAAGTGTTGAATATCAGCCTCTTGCCGAAGATTCGGAAGATCATCAGTTTCAGATGGCATCGGTTGAAGGGCCGTACCTTAATACGGTTACGGCAGTTGAACAACAACTGCCACGCCTGCCCGTATATGTGCCTGGGATTCAAAAGGGGAGCAGTAAGCTACTTGCCCACACTAGGCCTGCTTGGGTTGGTGTTCATCTTGGTGAGGTCGTGTCGCGTGACAAACTTTTGACCCCAGCTGATGTGCATATGCGTATGGGTGTGCCTGCAGAGACGAAGCTATTACTTCTTGCCTATGGTAAAGACCGACTCATAGAGAATATCTGGCCAAAACGAGGCAATGTTTTACGCCGATTAGCGGCATTAGGTTTTGATCTGGTGACATCGATCAATTACTCGATATGGGATATACATCCCCACCCGGAGAAGATATTTAATGTGAAGCGTAGCCTAGTTGTCTACGAAGAGATGCAAGCTCTGGGTATAACTACTGTTCCGCATATTTATTGGTACAGCCGAAAGAGCCTGGTTATGTGGGCTAATTGGTTGAATGTAAACGTTGCCGTTCAGATTATCGCAATGGATGTACAGACACTTAAAGCGAAGGACTGGGCTACTTTTGCCGACGAATTGCGAGCTTTTAAAGGACTACTCACAAGGCAGATTCACTTTATTATTACTGGTCCAGTAGCTCCGAGCAGGATTGCTGAATTGCGCCAGATTGTAGGTAGTTTTACTTTGACTAACAGTTACGCTAGCCAGTGCGCCTGGCATAGAACTGGTCTTCGGGTTGCTGATGGCAGACTTGTTGCAAGCAATCCAACTCAAGATCTTGCGAAATTATTCGATGATAATGTTGCGGTATTCAATCAATTAATGACAGTTTGATGAATGAGGTTTATTCTGGATAGGGGCGAGGCGTTCACAGTCGCTTTTCTTGAAGCTCACCGCCACAACAACAAGCCAGAAGTTTATTTTACTTGTATTTTAGGTTCATGGGATGATGAAAACGACCAAAATGACCATGTAACTTTCGCTTGCCGATATGGTGAAGTAGTGGGTCAATCAGAACTTGCGTGCACGCTTACAGATGTGCCAAATTCATTCGTAAACTCGCTATCGGGACAAAAATTAACACGAACCGAAGGGTTAAAGCACGAAAAAATAAATGAATTCTGGCATGTAGTGGACTATTTGCTCGAGTCCGATTCTGATCTGCATATTTTCTTAAATCACCCGTTTAAAAGTAGGCTTAGGTCGTTACTTCATTATTAAATAGTTACTACCATCTAGGTATGACACTTTGGATGATGCTCTAATCGTGTTTAACTGCGCTACCAAGCAATACCCCCAAACAAAGTGCATTTACCCCAAACCTATGCAATACTTATGTTTATTAGGGGGAACTAACTCATGAAAAAACTTAAATCCGGCTTTGGTACGCTTGAAATTTTGTTTGTGGTTCTAGTTTTGTCTCTAGTGGCTGTTGCGGCATGGAATATAGTGACAATGAAAATTGAATACGATAAAGAGCTACAAACAACTCAGCAAGAAGATAATAACAGAATTCAAAACGGAAAAACTCTTACTATTCTTGATGAGAAAATTTCGTTTCAACTACCAGACACTTTTAAAGTTGCGGAAGATTGTTCTAAGTTGAAGGGGGCTACCATAAATGTATATAGTAGTGCTCATATATTGGACTGCGTCGTACTGAATCCAGTAGGTGAAACCTACACAAACTTTGATCAGTTTAGTATCGACATCTATGCTTTTGAGGCAGAAAACTATACCGACGTATACAACTGGGTTAAAGATTTTTTGTTTGAATTAGGAGGTGGCGACAGTGAGCATATTGTCTATGAGATTAACGCTTTGCCCGCATTTTATGAAATTGCTGATTATTCAGCCTATGGTGCTACTGGGTCTGATAGTAATGAACAGCGACTTACGGTGGGTATTCTCGGTAAAAAATATGGAGTACTTATAAAAACGACACTGTACAAAGGTGATTATTACTCCGCAAAGAACGTATCTGGCATTGATTATCATATATACAAACCAGTATTTGATGACATCATTAATTCTGTAAGAATTTCAGAATAGCTAAATCGTAACTCAGCAAATCCTTGATTCACAAAAATAATTGGACTTATAGAGTACTATTGCTACTATGAAATCAGTTTTTTATATTTTAAAGTGAGGGTGGTGAGATGAAAATGAAGCAAAACGGATTCGGATTAACAGGGATATTAGTGCTCCTTCTTATAGTTGCCGTCGTGGGGGCAGCAGGCTGGTATGTCGCGAACCAAGACGATGAAAACACTAGCTCAAAGAGCGAAGCAACGCAAAACAACGATACAACGAAAACAGAAGTGGCGGAGAAAAAATCAGCATACACACTACCAGACGGCTGGAGTGAAATGAACTGCGACTCTATAGACTCAAAGATGATGCTTGCTTATCCAGACGATGACAAAGCTGTTGATTGTGATGATCGCTCAAATAGCATGCTTATTTATACAAGAGCAGAGCCTGCAGACGAAACGATTGCTTGCTTGATTGAAGCAGAAATAGAGAACATTGAGAAAAGTAAGCCGATTAGCGATTACACCTGTGAAGAGTTGGACATCAATGGCGATAAGGTTGTGAAGAGTATTGGAGATTATGGTGGAGGGCTTAACCTTACCTATGAATTTAAAAATAACTCAGGAAAAGGCGTGACCTACTACGCAGGTGAAGGTGGAGAGCTGAAGTATACCGACACTATCGATACTTTCGTACGCACGTTCAATTTTTAGAGCTATTCTGTTTGATAAGTGAAGCCAAGAAATAAGCAAATCTTTTCAGGCACTACTTTTCAAACACTTCCAAAACCGCGTCTGCGATAGCCTGTTGCCCTGGAACAGTCGGATGAAATGGTGCTTTATCCGTGAGTCCCTGAACCCAGCTCTCTTGACTACATTGACCATGACCACTGAAATCGATAGGCACCGCTGTGATGAAAGCATAGTCTTTAACTACTGCATCAATGCTCGCATTGAACAATTGTATTTGACTTTTGATCCACGCAAGTTCGGTATCGCTCACTCCTGTTAATGCCGGACATTCTGCCTCTGACTCCAGAATAACCTGATAATAATTGGTAACCACTATTTTGGGTTTCGCGTCCGAACTATACATTGAAGATAATTCACCAAATACTTTTGACAGATTCGTTTGTACGTTTGCAATCGAATCTGCAACAGTTTGAGTTTCAGCTTCAGAACCAC
>OEIV010000090.1_pt1 | contig 57016 bp, 48 predicted proteins | sample 1539231 | NCBI WGS metagenome assembly OEIV01 (sample SAMN03794762, study PRJEB22550) | activated sludge metagenome | feature: wastewater treatment plant; material: activated sludge; isolation source: Wastewater treatment plant of a petroleum refinery complex | place: Argentina: Buenos Aires ...
GTATCCCAAAGGCGTCAAAATCACCGACGACCAGATGAACGCGCTACCCGTCACAAGCCACGACTGGCATCCCGACTGGAACTACACGATCACCCCAAACCCCGCGATCTAAATCGCGGCGGGCCCAAACTCCACGAGAGGTCGCATGCCCGGGGACTGCCACCAGGCGTTCGTCGTACGGTTCATCGTTGACGGTAGCCCGGCAGGACGCTCGACGGCCACGCCAAGGACGGGAGCTCCTCTCCCTACGCAGGATTGGTCCACGGCTCGTGGGCATCGTCGACGCTGGTCTGACTGAGTGAGATCCAGGCCGTGTAGACGGCCCCGCTTTGGCGACGCGAGTGGATTGCATCTCGGCAATTCCGAATTTCGCGCGCAAGACCGTGAATTGGGGAAGTCCCAACATGCGGCGCAGTCTCGCGCGGTCGAGCTGGCGAACCGCTTGGACGACCTCGCGATGGCCGCAGCTGCCGAGAACCGTGACAGAACCGTGACGAAAAAGCGGGGACCGGAGGCCGCTGGGGGCTCGCCGGAGGGCTGTAGACCCCTGAATGTTGCGGTGGAGATGATGGGAATCGAACCCACGACCCCCTGCTTGCAAAGCAGGTGCTCTAGCCAACTGAGCTACATCCCCGAACGGGCGAGGCGTCACTCTACCGCCACCCGCGCTGCCGCGGGCTCATCGGCTTCGACGGGAGTGAACCAGCGACACAACGGCAACCGCCGCGAACACGGCGAGCGTCGGCGTGATCGGCACGCGGAAGCGGGCTGAGGCCTGGGGACCCCCCGACGTCGCGAGATACAGGCCGGCCGGAGCGGCCACGGCGACCAGCGTGCGCCAGTCTCGCCGCGCCGCGCAGACCGCAGCGCCGACCGCAGCACCCACGAGCAACGCGCCGAGCCACACGAACGCGCAGGCACGAAGCCATGTCGGCGACACCGGCGGCGTGACCGACACCCCGGCCGGCGGCGCCCGATCGGCCGAGGGCGTCAGCGGCTGCGTCCCCGAGTCGCTCGCCACACCCGAGAGGACCGAGTCGGCCGGCCCTCCCAGAATGCGCACCACCCCGGCGGCCCAACTCACAACCACGCCACGCGGATGCGACGCGATGGTGCGCACACCGATGCTCGTCCACGCCCGGTCGCGTTCGATCACGTTGCCCATCTCGATCTCGCCAGGGTGTTGCGCCGCCAACGCATCTCTCGCCGCGTCCAACCGGCGGTCGGCGTCGACCGCCGAATCCGGCATCCACATCACCCCGTTGCGTTCGGCAGCCACTGCAGACGCGCCAAGATCGAACAGGTTCTGTCCGTCGGCGCTCGACACGACCCAGCGGTCCATCACCACGCCATTGCGAAGGACCCACGGCGTCACGACCAACGCAGCGGTCGCGACGCACGCCAACGTGACCTGTCGTCGCGCCACCGAACCAACCAACCACGCAACCACGGCGAACGCGGCGATCAGCACGACACCCTGGGGTCGAACGAGCGCCGCCGCTCCGACGCACGCTCCGGCGACGGTCGCCACCACCGTGCTGCGTCGTCGGTTGTCCTCTCGCACCTGCCACAACGCGACCGCCGCGACCGTGATCAGCGTGGTGAACAGCGTCTCGGAACCGACGATCGACGCCGACCCGATCGACGCCGGGTCGAAGGCGACAATCGCGGCAGCGACGACAGCAGCGCCCATGCCGCCGATCCGGCGCGCCCACGCAGCGACTGCGAGCACGAGGACGGCGCCCCCAACCACCGACTGTGCAACCGCCGTCGCCGTCGCCGACGGTGACCCGAACCCACCCACCAGCCACAGGAACAGGGGGTACCCAGGCGTGCGCTGGAATGATGCATCCGTGACGGTGCGCGCCACCGGCGACCACAACGCAGACGGAAGGCCGCGAACGACCGTCCGATACGACTCCGAATCGGCGGTCAGGAGTCGCCCGTCGCCCGACCCGGAAGCCAGCACCGCCAGGCGCACCGCCGTCGCTGCGACAGCGAGCGCCCGCACGGCCCAGCGGCAGCGCCGCTCCACCGCGCCGGAGGTCGCCCGCAAGCCGGAACTCGCAGCGGCACGACGCTCGGGTGCGCTCACGTGAGCATCACCGAACGCGAGAACCCGAAGATCATGATCGGCAACAGCACCGCGCTCACGCCGAACCACACCAGTCGGCGGCGACGGTTGCCGGCCAACCATTCACCGGCGAGCGCTGCGCACGGAAAGGCCGCGAGCATGTACCGCCCCGCGCCATTGAAATCCTCCGTCGCAACCGTCGGAATCGCGACGAGTCCCGCCACCAGCACGGCATAGCCCCATCCGAACCGCCGCCCGACCGTTGGTGCGGACGCGACCGCCGCGACCACCACCGCGAACTGCCCGGTCACCGACAACGACGCGGCGGGCTCGCTCCAGTCGAGCCATCTCGCCACCAGCCCCGCCTTGAACCACGTGTGGAATCCGGTCCCGTGGTAGGTCGTCTGCGAGGTCATCCACAGCAACGGATTGCCGAACCGAGCCCACAGATACGCGCTGAACGCCCCGACCCCGACGACCGATAGCAGCGGCGACCACGAATGTTGACGCACCGCCGCTCGGTCGAGGCCCAGGGTCGGCCGCCACAGCCGACCGCGCGTGCGATCGCTCCACCGCTCCCACGACACGGCGACCACCCCATCGCGTTCCAGTTGGCGAACCCACAACGCCGCCACCACCACGACGCCGGTGGGGCGCGTCGCCGATGCGCATGCGCCCAGCACCCCGGCGAGCAACGGACGGTCGCGCTCAACCGCCAGGAACGCGGCGATCACAAACGCCACGAACACCGCATCGGAATACACGACGGCGAACTGGAACCAGCCGAACGGGTACAGAAGCATCACCCACAACACGATCCGGCGACGATCGGGCTCGGCAGCTTCGCCCGGTCGCACCACGGCATACCAGCGCCACAGGCCGACAGCGGCGCACACCCCGCCGATCCCCGAGATCACAACCCCGACCAGCACCGGTTGGTCGACCACCGCCGACCCGGCACGAATCAGCACGGCATACAGCGGGAAGAACACGACCGTCGACCGTGCTCCAGGCGCGTGCCAGTACCCTCGCGCCGCGATATCGAGGTACTCGAAGCTGTCGAACTGGGTCCATCCGTCGAGGAAGAACCGCGGGCCGTCGGCGTCGCGCCAGGAGTAGTCCCCGGCGGTGAACACGCGCGACACCAGGTGCTGGAGCACGAGCGCGGCGGCGGTCATGGCGCCCCATGCCGCGACCGGATACCGGTCGCCGCGACCTCGGAACGCTCCCACGTGGTGCGCGCGGCTCAGCCGCCCGCCGAGCCGACCGGCGGTGCGACCGGCACGGTCGACCCGTCGAAGCTCTCGACCGGCAACAGCGTGGTGGGCGTGGTGGGCCTGGTCGATGTCGGCGCCACCACCGACGTGCCCGCGACCGTCGGCCGGGGCGAATCCGTCGGCTGGTGTTCGCGATCCCACATCCACGCACCGAGGCCGATCAGCGCCAACCCGACGAGCACCACGGGGATTCCCATGAGGCGACGGCGTCGCTCGGCGCGGCGGGACCGCTGCTCGCGGAACCGGTCGCGGTTCGGCATTGTGGGCTCGGTGGTTCCCACCATCGGCTCGCCTCCCTGCGTCCGCAAGAAGGGTAACCGCGCCCGACCGCTGGTGGGCGGTTGCCTGCCGACCGATCTCGCCGATCCCGCAGATCCGCACTGGGCGACCTCAGTCCTGGTTCCCGCGACGAACTCCCTGCCCGACCTCGGGCCGGTCAGAGGTGCAGGTCGCCCTCGGCGACGAGCTTGTCGAGCCGCAGCTCGGGGTTCTCGGCGACCACGCGGTCGAGCCAGTAGGTGCTTTCGAACAACGCGAGCAACGTACCGTCGGATCGTCGGAGCACATCGACGCCGCGCATGCCCCGCAGCGCCGGGCTGCTCTCCTCGTCGGTCCGCCGGGCGGCCCGATACGACGTGGGGGTCAGCTCGATCGCCGCGCCGAACTCGCTCTCGAGTCGGTAGCTCACCACCTCGAACTGCATCGGACCGACCGCTGCGAGCACCGGCGCCTGATCGCCCGAATCGGCGTCGCGCAGCACCTGCACCACGCCCTCCTCGTCGAGCTGCGCGATGCCCTTTCGGAACTGCTTGTAGCGCCCCGTGTCCTTCACCCGCGCAACGGCAAAGTGCTCCGGCGCAAACGTCGGGATCCGCGGGAACCTCACCGCGTCACCCACGAACAACGTGTCGCCGACCCGCACGTCGCCGGCGTTCACCAAGCCGACGATGTCGCCGGGGAACGCCTCCTCGACCGTCTCGCGGTCCTGGCCGAACACCTGGTGTGCGTACTTCGTGGCGAACGGCTTTCCGGTGCGGTCGTGCGTGACCACCATCCCCCGCTCGAACCGTCCCGAACACACCCGGAAGAACGCGATCCGGTCGCGGTGGGACGGGTCCATGTTGGCCTGCACCTTGAACACGAATCCGCTGAACGGCGCGTCGAGCGGGCGAAGTCGATCGTCGATCTCGGGCCGAGGCGCCGGTGGCGGAATCAGGTCGATCACCGCGTCGAGCAGCTTGCCGACGCCGAAGTTGGTGACGGCGGAACCCACGAACAATGGCGTGGTCGTGCCCGCCCGGAAGCTCGACACATCGAGTGTCTGATCGGACAGGTCGAAGAGCTCGAGCTCCTCGCTCGCCTGCACCCACGCGGCGCCCTCCTCGGCGGCGGCGCGGTCGGGGTCGATGATCTCCTCCGGCGCGATCGTCGACCCGCGGGCAACCCGGGTGTAGCGCGTGTACTCACCGGTGCGGCGGTCGACCACACCGCGGAAATCGCCCGCGATCCCCACCGGCCACGTGACCGGTGTCGGCACCAGACCGATCTTGTCGGTGATCTCGTCGAGGAGTTCGAGCCCATCCTTGCCGGGGCGGTCCCACTTGTTCACGAAGGTGAGCAGGGGCAGCCCTCGATCGCGACACACCTCGAACAGCTTGAGCGTCTGCGGCTCGATGCCCTTGGCGGCGTCGAGCACCATGACCGCCCCGTCGGCAGCGGTCAACACGCGGTACGTGTCCTCCGAGAAGTCGCGGTGACCGGGCGTGTCGAGCAGGTTCACCACCGAGTCGCGATACGGGAACTGCAACACGGTCGACGTGATCGAGATGCCGCGCTGCTGCTCCAACGCCATCCAGTCCGACGTGGCCGAGCGGCGGTCCTGGCGCGCCTTCACCGCGCCCGCCTCGCGTGACAGCGCGCCGCCGTACAGCAGGAACTTCTCGGTCAGCGTGGTCTTGCCCGCATCGGGATGGCTGATGATCGCGAACGTGCGCCGGCGCTCGGCCTGTTCAGTGACATCACTCATGCCGGCTCACAGGCACCCGTAGAGCGCGTCGATCAGGGCCGACGTTCGCGGGTCGCCCGCGATGCCGAGGTCCATCTTGTTCATCACGTAGCCGAACCCGATCCCCGCCTCGTGATCGGCGAAGCCGACCGAGCCGCCCGCGCCGTAGTGACCAAAGGCGGTCGGGCTGCCGAACTTGGCGAACGGCGCGTCGCGCATGAAGCCCAGGCCGAACGGGATCTCGAAGATCAGCACAGCGTCGGCACCCTCGGTTTGCGGCTCGATCGCCCGCGCCACGGTCGCTGGGCTCAGCAGCCGTACGCCGTCGACCTCTCCGACCGTCGCGGCGTACATCCGGGCAAGCGAACCGGCGTTGGTGATGCCGTTCGCCGCCGGAATCTCGGCCTGCCACACCGCCGGTTCGTTCCACACCGTCTCGCTCGCGAATGCGCCACCGGGAGCGGTGAGGGCCCGTGCGATCAGCGAGTCGGGGCCCATCAGCAGTTGCAGCATCTCGATCATCCCCGGCTGAGGATCGTCGGGCGAGCCGAAGTGCACACCGGGCGGCGGACCCGGCGGCACCAGATCGACTACGCGGGGGATCTGCTCGTCGGGCAGGCCGATCCAGAACTCCAGGCCCAGCGGCCCGGCGATCTCGTCGGCGAAGAACCGGCCGAGGGTCCGGCCGCTGACACGACGCACGATCTCGCCCACCAGCCAGCCGTAGGTGACCGCGTGGTAGCCGTGCTGGGTGCCCGGCTCCCAGATCGGCGGTGCGGCCGCGAGCGCAGCGGTCACGCGGTCCCAGTCGAGCGCGTCGTCCAGCGTCAGAGGCCTGTCGACATCCACCAGGCCCGACTTGTGGCACAACAGCCACGACACCGGGATGTCGGCCTTCCCGTTGGCCGCGAATTCGGGCCAGTACGAGGCCACGGGAGCATCCAGATCGAGCTGACCCCGCTCGGCCAACAGATGCGCGCAGATCGCCGCGGCGCCCTTGGTGGTGGAGAACACCATCTGGAGGTGGTCGGCGCGGTAGAGGTCGTCGCTGCCGTGCGCGGTGACACCGCCCACGAGATCGACGACCGGCGCGCCGCCGCGGTATACACAGACGCCTGCGCCCAGATCGCCGTGATCGCGGAAGTTCGCCTCGAACGCCGCTCGAACCGGCTCGAAGCCGTCCGCGACGAACCCTGAGACCTCTGGCATCGCCTTCTCCCTACGTGGTTGGACGCCGCATCGTAAACGAGCGGTTCGGAGAGCCGCCGACCGGCGAGCGCCGGCGAAGGCCGGTGGGATGGCGACCGATCAGCCGCGACCGACGCGGATCGTCGCGTCGCGCCGCGTGACGTTGCCCGAGGTGTCGGTCACCTCGGCAAGGATCGTCGTGCGGCCCGGAGGCAGGAGCGCGAAGTCCTGCACGTATTGGAACGGCGCGGCGCTGAGCACCGCAGTGGGCGGTCCGCTTCCGCTGGGATCGCCGATCCAGAGCTTCACCGACGCCGTGTTGGGCGCCTCGAAGAAGATCATCACCCGCCGGTACACCTCGAGCCCCTGGTCGAGCGGGTACACGGTGCGTCGATCGGGATCGGTGGTCGCGTACAGACCCGAAGCGCTCGGCGGCAGCGTGGTGCTCGTGGTCGGCGTGGAGATGTCGGGACCGTTCAGCACGATCGAGGTCGTGGACGTGGACGACGTGGTGCCAGGCGTCGTGGTGGTCGACCCCCTGCCGCCGGGCTTGTTGCCGGGCTTGCCGCCAGCCTTCGAGTCGCCGCCGGAATCGCTTCCCTGCGTGCCATCGGTCGGCTCGTTAGTCGACGCGGCTTCGAGCTTCTCCTGTGCCCGTTCGGCCTGGTAGGCCATCGGCCCGGCCACTGCACCCGTGACGGCGGTGGACGTCCCGAACGCAATCAGCACGCGAAACGACAGAGCGGCCTTGGCCGCCAGCCATGCTTTCGTCGTCAGCGCGCCCGAACTCACTCGTTACCGTCCACCAACCAAGTATGGGCGACTGCCGGACGGAGCGAGATGGGCAATTGGTGGAGTCGCGTGTGGGGCACCCATCACGACTCGGCCTGGTCCAGATCGATGATCCCGAGCCGCACAGCGCTGAGCACCGCCTGCGTGAGGCTCTGCGTGTCGAGACGGCGGTAGATCGCGTTGAGGTGGTTGTGCACCGTCTTCTGCGTGATGCCGAGCTCGCGGGCGACCTGCTTGGTGCCGTAGCCATTCGCGATCTTCTGCAGGATCTCGACCTGGCGGTCGCTCAGCAGGTCGGCGTGCTCGACGGCCTCCTGCGCCGCCCGCAGCATCGAGATCGCGAGTTGCGGGCTCAACACCGTCTCGCCGTTGGCGACGGCCCGGATCGTCTCGAGCACCTCGGTGAACGACGTGCCCTTGGTGAGATACCCGACGGCGCCCGCGGCGATCGCCGCCCGGGTACGCGACGCATCGTCGTGCATCGTGAGCACGACGACCTTCGTCTCGGGCATCTCGTCGGTGATGCGCTTGGTGGCGGCGATGCCGTCGACCACCGGCATCGACAGGTCCATGAGGACCACGTCGGGTTGGGTCGTGCGGGCGAGTTCCACCGCCTCTTCACCGTTCGACGCCTCACCGACGACGGTTTCACCGGCGCCTTCCAGGCCACGGCGGATCCCCTCTCGGAGGATCTTGTGGTCATCTGCCAACAGGATTCGGAGCATTATCAGTCTTCCTTGGTCGACATCGACCCCGCCGAGACGGTGATCGTCGTGCCTTCTCCCAGCGCAGAGGTGATGGAGAGCCGTCCGCCGATCACATCGGCGCGCTCCCGCATTCCAACTAGACCATAGGCGCTGTCACGCACCCCCTGGGCAGCATCGAACCCGCGGCCATTGTCGTGAATTGTGAGCACGCCGCGCCCTGCATCAACATCCCACTTGACATCGACACACGACGCCTTTGCGTGCTTGTCGATGTTGTTCAATGCCTCTTGCATGATTCGGAGCAATTCGTTCTCGACGGGCACCGGAAGGCGCTGCTCGGGGTGCGTGACCGAGAACGTCACATCGATATCGGTGCGTTCGGCGAACCGATCGGCCAGCTCGCGGCCGACCATGCCGAGTGAACGCTGCTCGGTCACGCCCGATCGAAGCTGGCGCAGGGTCTCGCGGAGTTCGTCGAGCGCCGTTTGCACATCCTGGTACAACTGGTCGAGCTCGGGGACCGGCGTGTCATCGGTGCTGATGATGCGCTCGAGCTCGAAGCTGATGTACGTGAGCCACTGGCCGAGTCGATCGTGGAGATCGCGGGCGATGCGCACGCGCTCCTCCTCGGCGCCGAGCGAACGAAGCCGCCCGAACCAGCGGGCGTTGTCGAGCGTGAGCGCGAGCACATCGGCGAGCCCATTGAGCACCGTGCGGTCGCGATCGCCGAACTGCTCCTCGGCCGGATGCTCGATGCCGAGCACGCCCACGGTTCGACCGCGGGCTACCAGCCGCGTGTACATGCCACTACCCGACCCGGGCGCGATGCCGCTCGTGCCCTGCCGAAGCTTGCTCGACACGACCGGTTTGTCGGCGTCGAGCGCAGTCTGCAAGTGATCCGACAATTCGCTCGTGGACGAGGTCGGCTTGAGCACGCACCCCTCGGCGAGCTTCGGAACCCACTCCTCATGTGTTTCGTCGAGTTCGAGGAGGCAGATCACATTCGCCTTGAACGTGGTGACGATCTGCTGGCGGACACCTTCGATCGCCTCGCGCTGATTCAGGCTGGTCGGCAGCGTGCGAGCCACCGAGTTGAGCATGGTCAGCAGGTCGTTCGTTTCGGCCAAACGGTCGAGACGGCCGGCCAACGAGGCGCGCCGTCGCTCGGCATCGAGCAACCGGTCGCGGACGAATGCCGCGATCAACGACGTGGCGATCATCGATCCGGCAATCAGGCCGAGTTGGCGGCCCAGCACGATCCGGTCGGCGGCCGGCGCCACGATGTTGCCGACGAAGATCCCCAGCCATCCGGCAGCGAACGCGCCGGCGGCGGCGACGTAGCCCCACCCGAACGAGGCCACGACGAGCGCGCCCGTGACGCAGAACACGTAGGGCGAGGTGGGCCCACCCGAGTGGCCGACGGCCAGACCGATCATCAGCGCATCGGTGAAGGCCGTGGTGCGGTCGGTCGTGGCAGTCGAGCCGAGACGAATTGGAATCATCGTGCGCCACGTCGTGAGGAACAGGCAGACGGTGAGCGTCGTCACGACCTCGAAGTGACCCTGGAACACCTCGTTTGCGCCGAAGATCATTCCGTACATGACCGCCGCCCAACGCAGGGCATTGATCATGGGGGAGATCGTGGCGCGCACCTGCGGAGGGAGCGCCAGGCTGCGCGCAGCCTCGTCGACACCGCCGTGGGGAAACGCGCGAAAGACGGCCACCATCTCGTCGGGACTCAGTCCCGACGAGCGGTCCTGCGGCCGGCCCGGCGCACTCGGGTCGAGCGCGATGGCCTCGCCCTGAGGTGCCGTGGCTTGGTCGGTCAATGCAGTCCCCGAAACGTGACGCGTGCGGAGAGGATGGTAGCCCGCGCGGACCGTGAAAAGACGCCAGGCGTCGAGGTACCCCTAGAGTCACCGACGTGCCGCCCACCGATTTCGCGTCCGCCCCGACCGATCCGGCGTTCCCAGGAGCGGTTCGCCCGCACCGTCGGCGCACGATCGACGCGCACGGTGTGGCCGTCTCGATGGTCGAGTGGGGTGACGAGTCGTCGCCGCCCGTGGTGTTCGCTCACGGTGGCTTCGACTTCGCGGAGACGTTCAACGTGTTCGCCCCGCTGCTCGCCGCCCGCGGCTGGCGCGTCGTCAGCTGGGACCACCGCGGCCACGGCCATTCCGAGTGGGCGACCCTGTACAGCGTAGAGGCCGACCTGCGCGACGCCATGGCCGTGCTCGATCACGTGGGACCCGCTCCCGTGCCGATGGTCGGCCATTCCAAGGGCGGAGCGATCTCGCTGCACCTCGCCGACGCCGCGCCGCACCGAATCCGATCGCTCGTCAATCTCGACGGCATCCCCTCCCGCTCATCGCTGCCGGACATCGCGGAGCACGAACGCACCCGCATGCTCGCCTCGGAGATCAGCGGATGGCTGGATCATCGGCGCAGCGTGTCGAACAAGGCCCGGCGGCCCGGAACGGTCGCCGAGCTCGCCGAGCGGCGGGGCCGGATGAACCCCCGGCTCTCCCCGGAATGGCTGCGTTACCTCGTGCAGGTCGGCGGGCGCGAGGACACCGACGGCTGGAGGTGGCGCATCGATCCGACCCTGCGAATGGGCGGTTTCGGCCCGTGGCGTCCCGAGTGGACGATCCTGCGCGTGCCCGCGCTGGGCATGCCGTTCCTCGCAGTGCTCGGCACCGAGACCGAGGTGATGGGCTGGGGCACGCGCCCGGCCGACGTCGCCCGCCACCTTCCGCCGCAGGGACGCATGGAGGTGATCGACGGCGTGGGTCACTTCCTCCATATCGAGGCGCCGCACGCCATGGCCGACCTGATCGCCGACTTCCTGGGGGCGCCCCGATGACCGCGGTTCACCTCCACCACGGTCGCTCGACGCTGGCGTTGCACCTCGTCCGCGACGGCGACGGTCCCACCCTGCTGCTGCTGCACGGACTCGGCGAGCACACGCCGGCCGAACCCCCCGCAGCCGCCCACGCGTGGCCGGGACCCATCTTTGGCCTCGACTTCACCGGGCACGGCGAGTCGACGATCCCGGGAGGCGGCGGCTACACCGCAGAGATGCTGCTCGGCGACGCCGACGCGGCGCTCGGCCACCTCGGATCCGCAACGGTGCTCGGCCGAGGACTCGGCGCGTACATCGCGCTGTTGCTCAGCGGCGCCCGCGCCGCACAGGTCGCCGGCGCCGTGCTGGTGGACGGGCCCGGGATCAACGGCGGCGGCTCCGGGCCGACGGGCGCCGCGCTCGCCCGACCCGCGACCGATCAGGCCGGGGCCCCCGACCCGTTCGCGTTGTTGGAGTTGGCGCGTGACGTGCGGCCGCCCGACTACGCCATGACGTTCGTGCACCTCGCGCTCGCCGGGTCGCCCGCCGCCGACCCGATCACCGTGGCCGCCATGGCGCGGCCCGACTGGCTCGTCGCCGTGCGCGCGGCGCCCGGCGTGGTCGAGGCCGACGCGGCTCCGGCGCTCGAGGCCCTGGCCGCCATGCACTCCTCCGGGTAGTCGCACACGCAGCGCTCGGCGGCGCCCGGAAGCGATCGAAACAGCGAACGCCGTGCCGATTTCGCCGACAAATCGTCACAGCGCGAGCGAACGCCTGCCGATACCCGAAACGTGGACGAATCGCCGCGCTCGTCGCGCCTGGAGACACCACCGGTGATCGGACGGTGGCGAGCGGAGCTCCGAGACGCTGCGCTCGAGGCCGAGTTCCGGCGTGAACAGCTCGAGGCCAACGCCGACTGGGTCGGCCGCGACGCCGTGGTCGGCGCTCTCGTGTATGCCAGCTTCGGGATCACCGACGTGTTCGCGCTCGGCTGGACGGCCACCGCCCTCGGCCTGGTCGCCCTGCGGTTGGGCTTCCTCGGATTCGTCCTGTGGGTGCGAGCAAGCGTCCGCCGCGGCCCGTCGCTGTTGCTCGACGCCCCGGTTGCGGTCGGGGTGCAGGCGCTCGCCCTCGCCATCATGCTCGTGGTGACGACCGCCCGATCCGCCGAGGCCGCGACCAACCACCTCAGCTTCACCCTGCTGATGCTCGCCCTGTTCGTGATCGTTCCCGATCGGCTCGTCCGCGTCGCCGCGACCACGACGCTCGCCATCGTCGGCTACGTGCTCGTCGGGCTCGCGGTCTACGACATGGATGCCAGCGAACGGGCCACGCACGTGATGACGCTCGTGGGGTTCGGGGCCGTTGGGGTGATGGCCGCGGGCCAGCACCACCGGGTGCGCCGTGAGGAGTTCCTGGTGCTCCGCGAGCAGCGGCGGACCAACGCACTGCTCGTCGACGAGGTCGAGCGGCGCGAGGCGCTCGAGTCCGAACTCCAGTGGCTGGCCGATCACGACCCCCTCACCGGCGTGCCGAACCGTCGAGCGTTGCTGCGGCTCGCCGAACAGGCGGCCTCTGCTGCGCGAGCGTCGGCGTCGCACATGGGCGTGCTCGTGATCGACGCCGACCGCTTCAAGGACGTGAACGACCGTTTCGGGCACGGCATCGGCGACCTCGCCCTGCAGCGGATCGCGTCGGTGTGTCAGTCGACCCTTCGGCTCGGCGACGCCATCGGGCGCACCGGCGGCGAGGAGTTCGTGGTGGTCCTGCCCGCGACCGACCTCGACCAGTCGAAGGCGATGGCCGTACGCCTGCGCGACGCGGTCGCGGCGACGGACCCGCGCGACGGAGTGCCGGCGCTGTCGATCAGCGTCGGCGTTGCGACGTTCGACCCGCGCCACGACATGTTGGAAGACGTCGTGCAGCGCGCCGACCGGGCGATGTACGCGGCCAAGGGCGCCGGCCGCGGCACCGTGGAGTGCGCCGTCGATTGCCCGAGCGAGTCGTAGCCCCCGTCGACCGCAGTTGTAGCCGACTCACCAGCGCGGGTCGTAGGAGATCAGCCGCTCGGCATCCGCCGCCGACAGCGGCTGGGCGATCAGGAAGCCCTGCGCGACGTCGCACCCGAGATCGCGAATCTGGGCCAGATCGTCATCGGTCTCGATCCCCTCGGCGATGCAGGTGAGGCCGAGCGTCTTCGCGAGCTCCACCACCGACCGCACGATCGCCGCGTTGTCGGGATCATCGCCGATTCCGTCGACGAAGCTCCGATCGATCTTCACAACGTCGATCGGGAATCGCCGCAGATACGTCAGCGACGAATACCCCGTGCCGAAATCGTCGAGCGCCAGCTTCAGGCCGTGCGACTTGAGGTCGGTCAGCACCTTGATCGAGCGATCCACGTCGTCGAGGAGGATCGACTCGGTGATCTCCAGCTCGACCTTCGCCGGGTTGACACCGGTTTCGGTCGTGATCGCCACGATCTCGTCGACGAGATCCGGGTGAATGAGCTGCCGTCCGGACAGGTTGATCCCCATGGTGAGCTCGTGTCCGTGGGGCAGCGTTTCGGCCCACTCCGCGAGTTGCTCGCACGCGCGCTGCAGGATCCATGCACCGATCGGCACGATCAGACCCGACTGCTCCGCGATCGAGACGAACTCACCCGGGCCGAGCAGGCCGTGCTCGGGGTGCTGCCAGCGGGCGAGCGCCTCGACCCCCGAGATTCGGCCCGTCGACAGATCGACCTGCGGTTGGTAGTAGACGCGGAGCTCGTCTCGGCGCAGCGCGCGCCGTAGCCCGGTCTCGACGTTGATGCGATCGACCGCACGCTCGCGCAGGCGGCCGTTGAACACGGCGGTGCGATCGCGACCGCGCAGCTTCGCCTCGTGCAGCGCGGCGTTCGCGTCGCGGAGCAGTGCTGCCGGATCGCCGCGAGTTCCGTCCGACGTCGCCACACCCGCCGAGAACGACATGAGCAGCTCGACCTCGGCCATGCCGACGCGTCCCGACACCGACGTTCGAATCGACTCGGCCCGTCGCTCCGCCTCGCGTTCGTCGGGCAGATCGACCATGAGGATCGCGAACTCGTCGGCACCGAACCGAGCCACCATGTCGGGCTCGCTCACCAACGTCGCGAGCTTGTCGGCCGTCTGACGCAGCAGGTTGTCGCCGACGCGGTGGCCGAGGCTCTCGTTGATGACTCGGAAGTTGTCGAGATTGAGAAAGGCCACCGCAACCCAGGTGTTCTGCTCCGCCGCGCGATGCATGGCGGTGCCGAGGCGGCGGGTCAGCAACAGACGGTTGGGGAGCTCGGTCAGCGGATCGTGCGTCGCCTCCCATTCGATGCGCTGCTCGAAGGCCTTTCGTTCGCGGATGTCGCGCAGCACCGCAGAGATGCGCACGAGCGAACCCGTTCCGTCTGCCTCGCCGACGATCATCGCCGAGAACGGCTCGGGCGTTCCGGAGAGGTCGCGCAGCGTCAGCTCGCCCTCCCACATGCCGCCGGCGGCGATCTGGTCGCGAATCCGGTCGATCTGATCGGGGGGCTCGGAAATGAGCGCGAGCGGGTGATCGTCGTCGTGGAGCCGCTCGTCCACCTCGATGCCGAGGAACCCTCGTGCCGACGGGTTGAGGTACAGCGGGCGAAGCCTGTCATCGACGACGATCACGAGATCGCTCGAGGTCTCCATCAGGCGATACAGGCGGGCCTGATCCTCTTCCGCCCGGACCCTGGCGGTGATGTCCTCGACCGCCCACAGGAAGTTCGTGACCTCGCCGTTCGCCTCGAGTTGCGGGAGGATGCGCGTGGAACACCACCGCACCTCACCGTCGGGCCGAATGAAGCGGACGTCACGTCGGGCCGGAGACGAGGTCTCCGACGGTGACACCGGGGCGGCCGCTTCGATGTCGCCGGGGTAGATGTGCTCCGACAGTTCCTCGCGCAACAGGTAGTTCGCGTTGGTTCCGAGAATCCGCTTGAGCCGTGCGTTGAGGAACACGAAGTTGCCGTCACGGTCCTGCAACCCGATGCCGAACGGGGCCTCGTTGACGATCGAACGAAACCAGCTCTCGCTCGTCTTGAGCGACTGCGCCGAGGCCATCCGAGCCGAGGCGTCGCGCAGGGTGACCATGAGCATCGGCATTCCGCCGTGGACGCCGCCGTGAACGTCCACGTCGCACCACAGCTGGGACCCGTTGCCGGTGTGGATGCGCGAGCACAACGTGTCGCCGTTCGCCGATCCGTGCAGCGCGGCCCGCACCACGTCGACGTCGGCCGAGTCGACCAGGTTGGCGATGTTGGCGCCCGTCAGCGCCGTCGGATTGTGGCCGAGCATGACTGCGGCGGACGGCGCCGCCCACCGGATCGTTCCATCGGTTTCACAGAGGAAGGTCGTGATGGACGGGCTCGTGAGATAGGTCCACAGCAGCTCGGAATCGCCAACGATCGCGTCGAGGGGGCCCAACGCCGTCCGCGACGGGACATCTGGTTGCGACACCGGCGGCGAAGGCATACCCCCCTTAGATCGGCATCTCCCGCCGGATCTGGAGTGGAAGTTCGGTCACACGTCGTCGGTGTCGAGGTCGGCGACGATCTGCGTGACGCGCAACCGAGCCGTGCTCAGCCGTTCGCGGCAGGCGGCAATGAGTTCGGCCGCCCGTTCCACCTCGGCGGCAAGGGTGTCGATGTCGAGTGCATCGTCGTCGAGGCGCCGCACGATGTCGTCGAGTTCCCGCATCGCTGCGGCGTAGCCGACCTCGGCCGGGCTCGTTGGGTCCACCTCGCTCATGGCTCGGCCACCGTAGTCGTGGCGTCGACAACCGATCGCACCTCGCCGTCGACGAGCAGCGTGTGCAGCACCGTTCCGGCACGCAGGTCGGATGCTCGAGCGAGGCGGCCGTCGCCACGGCGCGTGATCGACCAGCCTCGCTCCAGCGCCCGTCCGGGGTCGTACGCGCGCACCGTGGTGGCGATCGCTGCAAGAGAAGCGTCGGCCGACTGCAGCAGCCGCTCGGGGCGTGTGCGCACCTGTTCCGCGACCGCACCGAGGCGCTCGTCCGCCTGATCGAGCCGCCAGAGCGGCGCGGTCGCCACGCGAAGGCTGCGCCGCTGCAGGCGCCGTGCCGCGTCGTCGAGCGCGCCGGTGCTGCGGGCGGACACTCCCACCACTCGGCGGGCCAGCCGGCGCTCCGCCAGATCGAGCGCCGCCGACGCGGCAGCCTCGACCGCGATCCATGATCGATCGAACGCGTCGACCCCGGCGCGCACGGCGTCGACGACCCCGACCGCGCACGCGGTCGGGGTCTTGAACGCCGTGTGCGCCACGTGATCGATCACCGTGGTGTCGGTCTCGTGCCCCACCCCCGACCAGATCACCGTGGGCGCAGCGGCCACGGCACGCGCCAACGACTCGTCGTCGAACGCCGCCAGATCGGTGCGCGAACCACCGCCGCGAACGATCGCGATCAGGTCGTGGCCGGCCGCTCGCTCGATCGCCCGAACGATGGTTCCCGCTGCGTGCGGACCCTGCACCCGCACGTCGAAGGCGGACACCTCGAAGCCGAACCCGCTGCGGGCCAGTTCGTCGACGAAGTCGGCATGCGCCGCGCTGCCCAAACTGGTGAGCACCGCGATGCGCAGCGGCAGGAACGGAACCGGCAGTCGGCCGTTCAGCTCGAGCAACCCTGCGTCGGCCAGTGCGCGCAGCACCCGGTCGCGCTCCAACCCCAACGACGCGAGCGTGTAGCTGGGATCGATCGCCGTCATGCGGAGTTGGATCTCGCTACGCGGGCCGTAGACCTCGACCGACCCGCGGATCCTGACCCGCACCCCCTCGGTCATGCGCACCGCGCCGCCCGTGCGGAGTAGCTGATCGTTCACCTGCCGCCGAAATCGGCTCAGCAGCACCACCGACAGGGTGCTGCGCGGGGCGCGCCGGGGCCGGGCGTCGACACGTTCGGGGATGAGTTGCGGTAGCTCGTCCGCAGCCGGGTCGTCGATCTGCGCAAGCTGCAGGTAGACGTGGCCGTTGGCAGGCCGCGAGATGCTCGTGATCTCGCCCTCGATCCAGACATCGCCGCCCAGCGCTTGGGAGATCGCCCGCTGCACCACGTCGAGCAGTTGGGCGACGGTCCAGGTTGTCGGATCGGGCATTGCCACACCGTTCGCACTCGTCGGATCGGGCGAAACGCTACGGCACCGCGCCGACAGGATCGCTCCGAGCGTCGTCGCGTGCGTCGGTGTCGGAGCGGCGACGCGGACGCCGCAGCGTCAGGTCGTCGACGTCAACGCGTCGATGACCGCCTGCGCCACGACCGTGTCGGCGAGGTAGCCGCCGATCCAATGCGGCCGGTCGCGCGGATTGGTCAGATCCGCGACGTTCTCGATACCGGCGCCGAACGTCGTCCGGTCGAGCCGCGAGAACAGCGCCACACCGTCTCGCTCGTCGACAGCGTTGACCCAGCGGTGAACCCCTGTGGGCACGCCGAGCGGCCCCGGCAACGCGCGTTTGATCGAGGGGATGCCGAGCGGCGACCCGACCGTCAGATAGAGCGGCGAGGTGATCGACGCTCCGAGCGATGTGACGACCCTGTAGCTCACGACCGAACCGAGCGAGTGGCCGATCACGACCACGGGCTCGTCGCCGGCGACGACCGACCGCGCGATCGCGTCGATGCGCTGCGGGTACTTCAGGTACGTGGACACCTCGCGCACGAAGTGCTCGAGGATCGTGTCGGTCAGCCATGGAAGCTTGCGGCTCAGCAGGCGACCCGCGGCGTGGACCCATTCCCAGTTGGCCGGGCCCTTCTCGGCCGAGCCCGCACCGAGTTCGGCTCGCACGTCACCGTCGGCGATCTCGGCGCGGATCCGCAGGTCGTCGACGAGGTCGGCAACGAAGGGGTCGAGCTCGTTGTCGCGCCCGTCGCGCCTGCGGATCACCGACGAATCGGAGGTGTCGCACGACCGGACCAGATCGTCGAGGTCGTCGCCGTAGTACGCCAGCTCGATCGACACGCCGCCGAGCACGCCGTCACGGCCGATCGCATCGAATCCTCGCTCCAGCGCAGCGGTCCATTCGGCGGTCACCTCGGCGGACGGGCGTCCGCCCTGCCCGATCCCGTGTACGTACACCAGTCTCATGGCAACACTCCCTCTCGCACGGCGTGAAACAACTCGAATCCGCTTCGGCCCGTCGGAGTCGCCCAGGCCGACGACGCCAGGTCGAGCAACGCCGAACGAATCACCGGATGCGTGCGCTCGGGATCGAGCAGGGCCCAGCCGCGCCGCAACAGCGGGTACGACGGGGCGATCCGGGTCGAGTCGCCGATCGTGCCCGGCGGCGCCAGGAGGGCCAGGTCGAACGGAATCGCATGGCCCGCTTCGGCCATGGCCCGGCACATCGACCCGATCGAGTCGTCGTCGCCGGCACGTTCAAACTCGTACGCCGCGAACACCCCGTAGCTCGGGTTCGTGTATGTCGCTGCCCGCAGTGCTCCGGCCCGGTGCAGCGCGTCGGCCGCGCTGCGTTCGCGGAAGCCGAGCTGCGCCACGGCTCCGAGCTGCGCGAGTTCGGCGCGTGCCGCCTCGGCCCACTCAGCGCCCTCGAACCAGTCGGAATTGTCCGCCGGCAGATAGCTCACGAGATCGACGCCGCTCGGACCGACGTGGATCGTCCCGACGTAGCCGCGCAGTGTCGCGACCGCGGCGAACCGGCCGTCACCGAGGTCGATCATCACCGACGCGTCGCCCTCGGCACGGACGTGCCACGCGTCGCGTTCCTCGAAGAACTCGACCGACGAGGACGACGCCACATCGTGGACGCCGGCACCGAGCACCGACAGGCCCGTCGCGGTCTCGAACCGCGTCCGACCCGCGTCGGACAGGATCTGCGATCGCTCGGCGAGGCGATCGTCGAGCGACCGCTCGATCGTGGCGCGCTCGATGCGCCGAGTCGTGCGCGGGTCGTGGATCCCGGCCGACGAACCGGTGTCAGGGGAGGCGTCGTACCGGTCGGTGCCGTCCCACAGCGTTCGACCGTCGGGCCCGATCGTCGGAAGCTCCCGCGCAACGGTCGGCTCGGCGACCCAGCAGAGCACGTCGGGTGGTCGCGATCCCGGCTGGGGATCGGGGATCTGCATCACCGGCGGGCGCAGGTTCTGCGCGCTCAACGGCACCTGTTCGTCGAGGTAGTCGGCCAGCGGGAAGGCGCTGACCGCCCATGACGGGGTGTGATCGGGCACCGATTCGATCGCATCCGGCACGTGCCCCTCGAGCGCGTCGAGGAGACACCCGGTGAACACACCGAACGCCTGCTCCAACGCCGCGTCGTCGGCCTGGACCTCGACGGCGGGGTCGCCCGCGAGCGTGGCGAAGAACGAGTCGAGCCGGACCCTGCCCGCGACCGCCTCGTTCGGGAAGATCACGGCCCCCTCGATGCCGAACTCCTTGCGGTTCGCAGCGCTCCGGCATGCGTCGGCGAACAGCGCGACATGGCCGATGCCACATCGTCGAGCCAGGCTCACCGATCGGGCGACGTTGATCGGGCCGTTCGGATTGCGGCACCCGTCCGACAGGATCCAGAAATCGACTCCAGGGCCCTTCGACACACCGTGACCCGAGAAGAACACCACCAGTTTGGCAACGTCGTGCGCCGTCACGAGCGCGTCGATCGAGTCGTACACGTCCGCCGCGACGACCCGGTGCCGGTTGCGGTCGACGTGTTCGATCACCTCGTAGCCGGCGTCGGTCGCCCAGCGCGCAAATCGCGTCGCGTCGTGCAGCGCCCCCGGCAACGCCGGCAGACCCTTGGGAGCGTGTACCGCGATGATCACCGCGACCTCACGAGCCATCTGTGCGTCCTGTCGCCGTCACCGGAAGCGGGTACGCAGACCGCGCAGAAGCTGTGCGTGCGCCGGCGCCTCCCGGTCGAGCCGATCGAAGAACGCGGAGTCGTGCAGCAGCGGATCGAGCGGTGGCATCACCAGGGTGTCGAGCTCCTGGTCGTCGAGCACCCGCGCCTCGCCGTCTGCGTCGATCGGGCCCGCCATGTCGGGAACGAAACGGAACGCCGGCACGCCACGCGGCTTGCGCTCCCGCGCCGTGCGGACCGCCGTGCCCGGATCCCGACGGACGGCCTCGAGCTGGGCGAGCCCGGCCGCCCAGGACAGGTTCGCCTGTGCCGCGAGGTCGGGATCTGCCGGCGTCAGTTCGGGCGGCAGCGACATCACCACACGCCGGCGCAACCGGCCGACTCGGACTTCCTCACTCGACGTCGCTCCGGCGGCGCCCACCAATGCTGCGGTGCCGTAGCACGGTCGCCCGCCGATGATCACGAGCGTCACGTCGGCCTCGGTCGCCGCCAGCAGATCGGCGTACCCGTCGCCGCTGTGGCGGCGCAGCACGGCCAAGTCGGCGAGCGCACCTTCAACCAAGCGCCCGACGGGGCGGCTCCATGTGCGTTCGAGCGTGAGACCGGGGTTGCGCGTCACCATCTCGCACAGCTCCAGCGCCTCGAACGCGCCGCCCAGCGACCGGTCGTTCCACTCGGCCGCGACCTTGAGCTCACCCAGCAGGTTGCGCGTGGCCGACGGCGACCAGTCGTTGCCGAGGCACACGTTGAGACCGGCGGCGCGGGCGGCGACGACATCGGTCGTGTCGCCGTAGAGCCACAGGTTGGAGAACGGCGACCACACCACCGTTCCGCCGACGGCCCCCCACGCTGCGAGCTCCTCCTCGGACAATGCGGTCGAGTGGATGCCGACCAGCCCGGGATGAATGCACCCCGCAGCGTCGAGCGACTCGTATTCCGCGCGGAGCTTCTCGGAGGTGCCTTCGGCCAGGTGATAGGCGAACGACGTGCCCGCGGCGAGAGCGGTACCGACCTTGGCGAGCGCGGCGGGCTCCATCGGCAACACCGACTGCCGCCAGCGGTCCTTCACAGCGGGGCCGCTGCCGTCTTCGACGAACACTTCCTTCTCGACGTTGCGGACCATCCAGCCGGGGAACGCTCGCGTCAGCGGCGGCGAACCCTGGATCGCGGTCGTTCCGCCAACCACGGCCTTGACCTCGGCATAGCGGAGCGCCGCGGCGGGTGCCGCCTCGCCGTACGCAGTCGCCGGGTTCGAGATGTCGCGCCCGTAGGTCGCCGCCCCAGGCCACTGATATCTCGTGGTGTACGGCGTGTCGCGCGGTGCTCGCCACAGCGGGAGCGTGTTGTAGGCGAGGTGGTTGTGCAGATCGATCAGCCCCGGATAGACCGTCGCCCCCGTGGCCACCCGCCGCGCGTGCGTGTAGCCGGCAGGTGCGCGCCGTCGCGCCGACTGGACCGTCTCGATGATTCCGTGGTCGTTCACGTACACGGCGCCCGAGCGCAGCACGCGGCGGTCATCGTCGAATGTGACGACGGTCCCGGTGAGCACGAGCGGGGTCACGAGAACACCTGCCGGCGTTTGAAGGAGGTCGGGCCTTCGAGCTGGGGATGCTGATCGAAGCGGGCGTCGTCCAGCAGCTGTCGGAGCCGGATCATGAGTTGGGTGTACGTGATTCGGTAGTCCGCCTCGGCCAGCGCTCGGAGCGCGAAATACGTCATCGCCCCGTGGAACTTGCGGCCGAACTTGGCGTCGTAGCTGTACTCGTCCGATCGGCATCCCGACACCAGGAGCGAGGTCATCTGCGACTCGGGAAGATCGCGTGGCGTCGGGGTCGCGTTCCGGATGTCGTCGATCACCGGGCGGCGAAGGGTCTTGGGGTTGATGAATCGGGCGACCCGTTGATCGGGCGTGAGCCCGGGCGCCAGCCGAGTGACCGACCCCGAATGACACGAGTCGGAAATCACGGTCAGACGCACTCGCTTGGGGATGTCGGCGAGGAGCTCCCGCATCTCGTCGTCGACCAGGAGGTGCTTGCGGCTGTCGTAGGGACAGATCGCCTCGTCGTAGTGGTCGCCTTCGTCGTGTGCGCCCGAGTCGGCGACGTACGTTCCGTGCGACGAATTGGTGAAGACCAACACGTCGCCGGGCTGCGCACCCGCGAGCAACGTCTTGATGCCCGACACCATCGCGGCCTTGGTGGCATCGGCGTCGAAGAGCGTCGCGATGTCGCGCCGGGCAAACCCGTAGTGGCGATTCAACGTGTTGGCCCACGCCTTCGCGTCGTTGACGCAGCCGCGCAGATCTGCGTTCGCGATCGGGTAGTCGTTGATGCCCACGCACAGGGCTTTCAGTGCCATCGAGTCTCTCTCCGTTCTCTGCGACCGAGGACCCGATCGACAGGTAGCCTTCGCCGCGTCGCCCTCACGCTGGAGACCGGCACATGGACACGCCCGCTCCGCTGCCCGCCGTGCAGGTGCTCGGCGGGTTCGCTCTCACGATCAACGATCGTCCGGTCGCGCTCGGCCAGGGGGCGCGGCGCCTGATCGCCTTCCTTGCGCTGCAGCGCGGACCCTGCCGCCGGGCGTTCGTGGCCGGAACCCTGTGGCCCGACACCACCGACCGCAAGGCCGCCGCGAACCTGCGCACCGCGCTCTGGCGTGCCAACAGCGCTGGGGTCGCGGTGGTCGTGGCAACGCCGAGCACCGTGCAACTCGACCCGACGGTGGAGATCGACCGCTGCCGGCTGGAGCGGCTGGCGGCGGTGCCGTACGAAGCGGCCACCGGCGAACGTCTCGACAGCCGGTCGGTGGTGGAACTCAGCGGCCTGTGCGAGGAGCTCCTGCCGGAGTTCGACGAGGCCTGGGTGATCGCCGAGCGTGAGCGGTGCCGTCAGCTCGCGTTGCACACCCTGGAGGCCGCGGCCCGCCGGGCGACCGCCGAGGGGCGCCACAGCGACGGCGTGATGCTCGCGTTGGCCGCGATCCGCTGGGACCCGTTGCGCGAGTCGGCCACGCGGGCCCTGGTCGAGGCGCACCTGGCGCAGGGCAACCTGGCCGATGCGGAGCGGGCGTACGCGCAGTACGCCACGAGCCTGGCGGCGGAGCTCGGCGCCGAGCCGCACCCCGACTTCGCCCTCGCGATGCGACGGGGCGGCCGAGGCGGCGCCGCGTGAGCGGTCGATCGCGGACGCAGCGTCGCGTGCTCGACATCGTCGGACGTCGCAAAGACCGGTCTGGCACACGCCGGGATGGTCGCGTGCGAGCCGTCACCGCAACGTCACCGACACGTCCGCGGCGGGGCCCGTGAACGACGGTGCTCGGCGGGCGGTGTGTGTGGGGATCGATCGCTACACGGTGCCCGGCGCCGGCCTGCAGGGGTGCGTGGCGGACGCGCTGGCGTGGCGTGAGTTGCTGGTGGAACGGTCGGGGGTCGACGCCGCGGACATCGTCACCCTGACCGACGAGCAGGCAACCGGGCAGGCCGTGCGCGACGCCGTCGGAGCCCTGATTCGCGCCAGCGCGCCCGGCGACACTGCGGTGTTGGTGATCGCATCGCACGGATCGTGGAAGGTCGACCGGGGCGGGGACGAGGCGGACCGCTACGACGAGACGATCTGCCCCCACGACTGCGATCGCGGGCAGATCGGCGACGACGAGCTCGGCCGCCTGCTCGATCGGGCGGTGGACGGCGTGCGGTTGACCGTCGTGGTCGACGCCTGTCACTCGGGCACGGTCACGCGGGGCCTGGAGCCCGGCGACGTGGCCAGAACGCTCTCGCCATGGATCGCCGACCCCGCCGGCCACGGTGCCGGGCGGCGCCACCGACCGGTGGACCGAATCGCGAGGAGCGTTCCACAGCGGCACCTGCTGATCGCCGCGTGCGGCGACCAGCAGTCGGCGGTCGAACGTCGGCGCGGATCGCAGGTGCGAGGACTGTTCTCGTCGCTCGCCATCGACGCGTTGCGTGCGTCGTCCCGCTCGCTTTCGGCCCGTTCGCTCGCGACGGAACTCACCGCACAGTTCGAGTCCGACGGCGTCGACCAACGGCCGGTCGTCAGCGGACCCGACGACCTCCTCGATGCGCCCGTATTCAGGTGATGCACGCCCACCCGGCGTTCGGCCGCCGCGATCGGAGGGCGCCGTGAGAGACTCGTGCCGGGGAGTGGGAGGACAGCCGTGGCGACCGCCGATGCACATGACCTCGACCTGTTGATCGAGGCGACCTCGCCGCCCGGTCGCCTGCGTGCAAGGGTGCTGAATTCCCCCGCCGGCGAGGCGTCGGTCGACTTCGACGTGCCCTTCACACCGTTGGAGCTGGAGAACTTCCTGCTGAAGCTCGGGGTGCCGCGGTCGGGGCTGCGCGGCGACGGTGCGTCGAACTCGTCCACGGCGAAGACGTTTGGGGTCCGACTGTTCGACGCGGTGTTCAGCGGCGATGTTCGGCGAGCGCTCGACATGAGTCGCGCCATCGCCGGTAAGGACGGGGTGCGCATTCGGCTGCAGGTGGGTGATGGAGCCGATCTCGCGGCGATGCCGTGGGAATTCCTGTACGACACCGGGACCGACACGCACCTCGGGCTCGACCTCGACACCCGACTCGTGCGCTACCTCCCCGTGCCCGGCGCGGCCCACACCGATGTCGTCGGTGACCGATTGCGAGTCGTGGTGGCGATTGCGAGTCCGGCCGATCTTCCGGCGCTCGATGTCGCGGGTGAACGCGACGCGCTGACGCGTGCGCTCTCGGGTGCCGAGGTCGGGGTCGATCTTGAGGTGCTCGAGCACGCGACCCTGTCCGGCCTGCACGAGTCGATCCAGCGGATCGAGCCGCACGTGATCCACTTTCTCGGCCACGGTGGATTCGACGAAGCGACGCACGAGGGCCATCTGTTCTTCGAAGATGAGTACCGGCACAGCGTCGGCGTGGAGGCCGATCGGTTCGCCACGCTGCTCGCGAGCCGCGACTCGATCCGCCTGGTCGTGCTCAATGCGTGCGAAGGCGGACGAGTGGCTGCGGACCAGCCGTTCGGTGGTGTGGCCCAGAGCCTGGTCCGCCGCCACCTGCCAGCCGTGATCGCCATGCAATTCCCGATCTCGGACAGGGCGGCCGTCGCGTTCTCCGCCTCGCTGTACACGTCGCTCGCGCGAGGGATTCCGATCGACTCGGCGTGTTCCGAGGGCCGTCTTGCGGTGTACGCCGACGGCAATGACAGCGAGTGGGCAACGCCGGTGCTCTACCTGCGCGCGACCGACGGCGTGCTGTTCACACCGCGGCCGTCGACGCCGACTGCGGTGGGAGCCGCCGCAGCGTCGGATCGGCAGCCGGACTCCTTGTCCGGACCACAGCCGCAGCCGGCTCCTGATCCGCAGCCGGACTCCTCGTCCCAGCCCCAACCCCAGCCCCAGCCGCAGCCGCAGCCGCAGCCGCAGCCGAACCCGGTGCCGGGTCCGCGACCGGGCGCGCGCCGAGTCGTCGTTGCGGCGGCCGTCGGCATGCTCGCCGTTGCCGGTGCGGTGATCGCGTGGCCGCCCGAGGACGACGCCACGATCGCCGGAACCACCACGATCGCCGGAACGACCGCGACCACCCCTGCGGGCGCGTCGGAATCGTGCAACGAATGCGCCCTGCACGCGGTGCGTGTCACAGCGCCCTCCGGCGACCTTGCCGCGGTCGCGGCGCAACTCGTCGCAGCGCCGGCTGTCCCGACCCATTGGCTCGTCTCCCCCGATCCGGATTCCGCCGCCGGAGCGGCAATCGAACGCGACCTCGCGTCGTGGCGCATCGGGTGGACCGACGACGCCTTCGTCGCCATGGTCGACGTGCGCGATCCGAATCCCACCGCGGCCTACATTCAGCCCGCTCAGCTGTTCCGGGGTGACTCGGTGCACTTCGAGTTCGGCCCGGACCCGCGCGGGCTCGCGCCGACGGCGCGCCTGCGGGTGCGTCGCGATCTGCACGTCATGATCGGTCGTCAGGTCCCCCCGGCGGCGGCGCCACCGGTCGCCGTCAACCGATCGAACCCCGACCGTCACCCGGCCACGTTCACCGGCGGCGGCGACACCAGCGGCATCAACGCCACCTCGACCGAGGTTCCGGGCGGATACCGGGTGGTGTTCGCGGCGCCGTGGTCGACGTTGCGCGCCGATGCCGAGCCGGGCGCGGTGTTCGGAGCGAACCTCAACGTGAGCGACGGTTTGGGCTCGGGAGCGACCGGCGTCATGGCATCGATGGAATCGTCGAATCCGGGACGCGTCAGCACCGATCCCGATCGGCCGGGGCTCCACCAGGAACGCCCCGGATTGTGGTCGACGCTCGTGCTCGACCGCTGAGTGGTCGGCGCCCGGCCGGGCTGCGGGTGGTCAACGGTCCCGGAGCCGGAGTCGGATGATGTCGGTGATCGACAGGCCGAGCCCGCCCGCCACGTCGGTGATGGGATCGGTGATCGGCTCCCGAACGTCACCGATGTCGAACGGGTGCACCACCTGCGGGCCGATGGGCTCGATCGGCCCGACGAGCGGGGGGTCATCCGGATGAAGAAGCCCGGTATCGATCGGCAGGCGATCGATGGGGCCGACGATGAGCGAGCGGGGGGTGACCAGCGTGATGAGGTCGCCGCGCGCTACGAGCGTTCCCGCGGCGGGTGACTGGTCGACGATCGTGTTCTCATCCACGCCGAGCATGAGCCGCGTGGTCACCTTCACCTCGAACCCGAGTCGCTCCAGCCCGATGCTTGTCGCACGCGCCTGGCGACCGACGAACGAGTCGAGCCGGACGGCGGGAGTGATGCCGAGGTGCACCGTGGAGCCGACGCGGACCGCCGTGTCGGCGACCGGCTCCTGGCTCACGACCATGAACAGCGAGCCACGGTCGTTGGGAACGTCGGCAGCGACCCGCAGTCGCGCTCGCTCGATCAACTCGATTGCCTCCGGGAGTTCCCGACGGATCAGGTTGGGGACGCCGACGATCTCCTCGGCGGCCGACAGGGTGATCGCCACGGTCGACCCGGGTGCGACGTGGGCTCCGGCGCCAGGGTCCTGGCGCAGAACGATGTGGGGCTCGACGGTCGAGGTGACCTCGGGGTCGGTCTCGGTGAGTTGCAGTCCGACGACTCCGGCGGCCAGCACCGCGTCGCGCCACGCCTCGCCCACGAAGTCCGGCACCTCCACCTCGTGAATCGGCTCGATACGCACAGTCAGGTCGACCGCGGATCCACGCGGAAGGGCCGTGCCCGGCGCCGGCGCCTGCTGTACGACCACATCGCCGGGCGTGCCCGTGACCCGCTCGATCCGGCCGAGTGCGAGTTCGCTGCGCCCGAGCTCCTCGCGTGCCGCCCCAAGCTCACTCCCGATCACGTTCGGTGTTTCCACAGTGGACGACACCCCCACGACGATCTGCACGGTCGAGCCGGCCGCCGCACCGGAGCCGCCCTTGGGCGTCTGGCGGAGCACGCGCTCGATCGCGCCGTCGTCGGCCTGCTCGTCGACGCTCGCCTGGTAGCCCGACGCGGCAACGCGTGCGAGAGCGTCGGACACGGTGAGTCCCAGCACGTTCGGAACGCCGAGGCCGACACGCACGCTGACGACGGCCCCCCGTTCGATCATCGTCCCCTCGGCGGGGTCCTGGTCGATCACGTGACCTGGATGCAGGTCGGGGACGTGTGCGCTCACGGCCAGCGTCAACCCAGCGGCGGCCAACGATTCGCGCGCGACCCCCTCGGGAACGCCGACCACCGAGGGTACGGCCAGCCGACGGCGCGTCGACACGACGAGTTGAATCGGCGTGGTCGACGCGGTGCGGACTCCCGCCGCCGGCACCGATGCGAGCACGACGCCGGAATCGAGCGCAGCGGATACGCGCTCGATGACGGCGCCCCGCACCCCACCTGCGGCAGCGATGGCCGCGTCGGCGGCAACGAGGTCGAGGTGTGCGACCTCGGGCACCTGGATCGTGGCCACCTCCGACACGACGACGTCGATCGCCGTTCCCGGCGGTGCCGTGGCGGGCGGCGTCGGCGCCTGCGAGAGGACGACCCCCTCGGGCCCGTCGGCGGCACTCCGGGTCACGCGGCCGAGCACGAATCGGGTGTCGGCGGCGAGCATCGCCAACAGGTCGTCGATCGGGCGGCCGACCAGGTCGGTCACCGGCAGCTCGACCGGCGACGCGGTGACAACGGCGACCGCGGAGCCGTACGCGGCCGGCTCGGCCGCGCCGGGCGACTGGTCGATCACCGTTCCCGCCTCGGCGTCGCTCGGACGCATCTGCGGTGCTCCGTCGGCCAGGCGGAGTCCCGCTCGGGCGAGAAGCAGCGATGCGGTGCTCGGCCGGAGGCCTCGAAGCTCCGGCGTTTCGATCGTGGTCGGCACCTCCACGAGCAGGGTCACACGCGTGGCGACGCCGCGGGCGGTGCCGGCCGGCGGCTCGCTTCCCACGACCGCGGCCGTGCTGCGGTGCGTCGGGATGGTCGTCGTGCCGCCGTCGACGAACCCCGCCGCATCGAGCGCTGCTCGCGCTCGGGTCGGGCTCAGGCCCGCGACGGCGGGCACGACCGATCGACGGGCAACCCCGATTTCGACCGCGATCGGCCGGCCCTCGTTGACCGCGGTGCCGGCGTCCGGTCGTTGGGTCACGATGCGCCCGAGTGCATCGGGCGTGTCGGCCTCGACGACGCCGACATCGCCGAGCAACAGGCCCGCGTCGCTCAGCGCGGCTGTCGCCTCGTCGATCGTGCGGTGCGCGAGGTCGGGGACGGGCACGGCACCGCGCTCCACCAGCGGGATCGTGAGCCGTGCCGTCAGCCCGACCGGGCGCGTCCGGTCGATCGGCGAGACCGTGACCCGGGCAGCGAGGTACTCCGGCGGAGCGGTCGTCGCGTCGTCGGCGCCGGTGTCGGCCGCGCCGGTGTCAGGGGTGCCTGTGTTGGGCGCGCCGGTCACGTCCTCCGAGATCGGCGAGGTGGGGGCAACCCCGCCCCCACTCACACCGAACTCTCGGATCTCGGGTGCGCCCGCGCCGAGGCCGAGGTGGACCGCCACGTCGACCGCACGGCGGGCCGGGTCGTAGCGCAACGAGGTGGCGTCGAGTGGCCGGCGGACCGTCTCCGCTGCGAGCCGCCGTGCCGGGCTCGCGGGCGTCGCATCGGACGATCCGGCGACGAACCAGCGGAGGCCGGCCAGACCGGATCGTCCGGTCAGTAGCCCGCCGATGAGGTCGCGCAGTCCAGACGACCACTGCTCGTCGAGATCGAAGGTGACCTCGCGCACGAGTGTGTCCGCCGGGCCCTTGTCGATAGCGTCGTGCACGAGATGGTTCACGGCGGTTCCGCTCGCCGGCCGGGTCGACGCGACGCCGGCGATCACGCCGAGTTCTCGAATCGGGCCCGTTGCGGTGCCGGGCCCGAAGCGGGCGGAGGCCCGCACCTGGCGCAGACGCGGGTGGTAGGTCAGGGTCGATCCGGGGACGAGCGGCAGACGCGCCATCTCATCGTGCAGCGCGCGTCGACCCCGGTCGGGTGCGGGCGCGGCCGCATCCCAACTGTCGTCGCCTCGGCCGACCGCGAGCCAGCCCAGCCGACGCGCATGGCGTGAACCCACGAGCAGCTCGCCGATCGCATCCGCGAACGCAAACGTGACGAGATTGTCCCTCCAGTCGGTACGGAGCGAGACGCGCCGCCGGGCGTCCCACAGCGTGTCGCGGACCCTGCCGTGCACGGCCACGTCACACGCCTCGCATACGCAGCGAGAACATCTGCTTCTGGCTCTGGGCAAGCCCGGCCGAGAGCTGTGCCGTCGCCTGGGTGAGCTCGGAGGTCGCTGCGATCGCTTGCGCGCTGCCGAAGGCCGGCAGGTCGGTGTCCTGTTCGAACTGCCGCACCTGGGTGGTGATCGCCCGGGCGGTCGCGGCGCCCACCAACGAGGTGGCCTCCTGCGCGAGCGTCTGGGCGATCACGCCGCTGCCGTGCAGTTGCTCGTCGGCGAGCCCGCGGTCGTCGAACAGCGCCGACTTGATGGCGTCGGAGGTCGTCACGTCGACCGACTGGAACAGGCGCGGCAGCTCACTCGTCGAGAGCTTCGTCGTGTCGAGCACGCCCGTGGCGGCGTCGAGGTGGCGCCGGAGTGCGTCGCCCACCCGGGCTTCCACCTGCACCTGTTGCGCGATCTGGCCGAGCTTCGACAGCATCCAGGGCCGCACCCACTGGCCGAACCGAATCTGCGCGGTGCCCACCCCCCGCACGATCGCTCCGTTCGCCTCCATCGCATGGATCGTGACCGTTGCCGTGCGCTCCGGCGGTCGCTCGACCAGCTGCGGCGAGGCGACGTCGCTGACCAGGTCGACGAGATGCGCGGCGGGAAGGTACTTCGACACGACGGCCACCTCGTTCGGGTCGAGCGTCAGCTTCGCGAACTGGATCGCGCCGGGGTTCTTCAGCGTCACCTGTTCGACCTTGAGCGCGACCTGCCCGAGGACGCCGAAGTCGGCCAACTTGAACGGCACCTCGGGCGCGACCCCCACCAGCTCGAACGTGGCCTCGCCGGTCGCAGAGGCGGTGACCGATGTGGTTGGCAGCGTTCCCCAGTCGCTCGACAACGCAAGCCTCGCGCCGGGGATCGGCACCCCGTTGCGGTTGCGCACCGTCACGGTGACGGTCGCCTTCGCCCCGAAGAGCACGTCGGTCCGGTCGGCCCCGACCGAGAGCTCCCAGAACAGCTCGTTCACGTCGCGCTGCACCGCCTCGAGGCGCGCGAGGGCGGCCAGGACCTTCGCGTCGAGCACGTCGCAGCGGCGCAGCGCCTCCGCCACCCGGTCGCTGACGGCGCCCAGGTTGATGCCCACACGGCGCGCATCCGCGATGTCGTCGTCGCGCACGCTGCGGTCGCCCGCTCGACGCACGACCCGAGCGAGCAGCATCGCCGAGTCGGGTGGCGGGTCGCCGTCGTAGACGGCGACGACCACCCAGTCGAGTCGGTCGCGCACGCACGTCTCGATGCCGACATCCTGGTCGTTGCGCAGGTCCGCGTCGACGGTCGAGTCGACCCGGGTCGTCGCGACCGTCAGCCATAGCTCGACGATGTCGGTCGCAGTGCGGGCGGGCGGCAGCGGCACGCTCGCGCCCTGCTCCGACAGTGTCATCGCCGCCCGGCTCCACACGTCGAACCCGGCGACGATCGCGTGTCCGGGTGCGATCTCAACCTCGTCGTCGAGTCCTGCTGGGCGCACCGCGAAGTCCCGTTGGGTCGGCACGCCGTCGCCCAGGTACACCTGGCGGATGGTTCGCTCGGCAGCGCGACGGATGTCCTCGAGCTCGTTCCAGTCGCGGTCGAGTAGGGGAACGCCCTGTTGCAGCCTGATCCCGATGTAGTCCTTGTCGGGATCGAAGGTGTCGATGCCGTGGTTCGAAAAGTTGCCGACCATGCTGTTCCCCGATCAGATCTGATCCGTACTGGATGTCACCGCGACGACCACTTCTTCGTGCACCTCGTCGTCGTCCGCCTCGATCACGACCACCGCTCGAACGTTGGCCGGTAGGAACACGTGCTGATTGTCGAGGAGCCGCCGCCGGAGGGCGTCGACCTCGACGGCGGTCTGCGACGGCTCGGGCGTGACGAACAGCCCCACCTTGTCGAGTGCGTAGCGGCCGTCGGGGCTCGCGTCGTGCGTGTAGGCGGCCGTGTCGGTACGGGTGCCGAGCGCGGCGAGCGCGGCGGGGTCGCCGGTGTCGACCGTGAACGAGCCGTTGTCGAGGGGAACCGTCGCGTCGCCCACGTGGTTGGTGAAGAACACGTTCGGCCAGAACTCGTGCACGGCCGGACGCCAGCCGACGAGCCGCTCGGTCCATATCGCACACCCGGGCAGCGTGCCGGTCATGCTGTAGAGACGGGCCGCGTGGCGGACCTCGTGGCGCTGTTGAGGAATCGGCCGGTCGATCGCGAGGTCCCAGCCGACCCACGACGCGAGCTCGGGGAGGAAGCGTGCGTCGACATCGTCGAGCGTGTGCAGGCGGTCGAGGTGGACGCCGCGGCTGCGCAAATGGTCGAGCGTGCACCCGACCACGTCGAGGAATCGGCGCAACTGACCGTGGCTCCCGCGCACCTCGGGCATCCATGGAGGGAGACCCGTAGCGGTCGTGGTGTCGTCGTCTGCCCGGTAGATGTTGGGGAGTGCGTCGTAGAGCCAGGCGCCGGTCCGTCGCGGCGCGGTGGGGGTCGCGATGGCGCGGCGCCGCCATGGTGACGGGTCGTCGGCGGCCGCGGGGCCGAGTTCGTAGTACCACGGAACCCCGGACTCCAGCCCGTTGGCCCCGCGACCCGAGTCGATCACCGTGACCTCGGCGGCGACCACGCGGCCCGCATCGTCGTGGGTATGCACCTCACGCCAGCGCAGGAGTTCGGCCTGACCATCGGCCGATCCGACCGTGTGCATCTCCCCAGTGCAGGTGTCGGTGCCGAGTTCGGCCGGGCCGAGCGGCACCGTCTCGTGCCGTCCTCCGGCGCTCACGAGTTCGGCGATGAACTCGTCGGTCGACGCGAATGCCAGCATCGGGTCGGCCGAGCCGGTGGATGAGCGCTCGGGGTACTCGAAGTCCCGCTGCTTGCGTCGTACCACGACCGGCGGGATCTGGTCGACCGAGTCGCCTTCGTCGAGGTCGACGCGCCACCACACGAGGACTCGTCCGCCGACGATGTCGGCTCGCGCACGGAGATCCGACCATCTCATCGCGGCCGCGCCACCGAGTCGAGCACGACCACCTCGATGTCGCCCGGCACCGCGATCTCGAACTCGCCGATGTCGATGCGGCCGAACGCCGGGAGCGCGCCGCCGATGACAACGTCGATGGCGGGCTGAAAGTCCCCGAGGCCGAGGGCCTGCAGCCGTCCCGACAGCCGATCGGGCAGCGGGGCTGCGTCGGCTCGGCGGAAGCGGGAGACGTTCGCTGCGGCGACCCCGGTCAGCGCCTCGACGGCCTCGTACACCTTCGAGAGGTACATCGGGCGCCCGAAGTCGACGTTGCGGTACGCGACCAGATCGCCGACGGCGCGGCGCACCTCGTCGAGCACGCTGGCCGGCTCGCGGAAGTGCTCGCACCAGACCTCGACGGTTATGTCGATCGGCACCGCTGTGGCGTCCTTGATCCGCACCGACGTCCCGACCATGCGCCGCGGCTCGAAGTACGCCATGAGGCGGCGCTTGGTGTCGTCGTCGACGGGTGCGAAGGCCCTGCCCTCGGCGCCCACGTACAGGTCGACACGGTTCCACCCCGAGCTGTGTGCGCGCACCTTCGCGACGCCGCCCGCCTGCCGGGCGATCGTGACGTAGTCCGACAGCGTCACGGCGCGGTCGCCGGATCGGAACGCGAGCGGCCCGAAGGCGCGAGCGTGTTCGATCGACTCGGCGTCGGCTCCGCCGGTCGCGGGAAGCGGATTCGTCACCCGGGAGAGGCCGGGTACGGTCGGTTTGATCTGGGTGATCGTCGACGCGGCGACGTTCGCTCGCGTCCCTCCGCCGCACAGGTACGACACCGACACGACGGCACCGGACGGTGGGATCAGCCCGTAGGTGCCGTCGCCGAACACGATCCGTGCGGTCGGCACGAGCTCGGATCCGTACCGCACCGTCACGTCGCGCGACGTGGGGCCCGATGTCACGACGGTCAGGTCGTCGGCGACGTGGAACAGCAGATCGTCGCGCACGTCCCACTCCTCGACCGGCCCTCCCAGGTCGAGCGACACGCGCACCGAGCCCGGAACCACGGGCGTCTGCGCGAGGGCGAACTGCTGGCCAGGCTCGCCCGTCGAGACGCCGACTCGCTCGTCGAGAACGCGGCGGCAGTTGGTCGCGATCACGCCGTCGAGTCGACGCAGCCGGCCTTCGACGGGGAGGGTCGATCGATCGACCGTCAGATCGGGCCCGAGGTAGGTGAAGGGCACCGACGGTGTGCCGGAGCTCGGATCGGCCGTCGTCTCGAAGGTGGCGCCTCGCGCGAGCGTGAACGTGGGATCGCCCGTTGGTTCGTCGAGGAGCAAGGTCAACGATGCGGTTGCGGGAGCGGGCGGGTGCAGCTCGTACCCGATGAGGTGCAGCAGGTCCTGTACCGAACGGCGCTCGACCGCCGTCGCGAGGAACTGCTCGCTGGCCAGGCGGTCCTGGTGGTACGAGACGACGTCGCCGAGATACGCGACGAGCTCCACCAGGAGCACCCCGAGATCGGCGGACGAGCGGTCGGTCCACTCGGGAAACCGCAGCGCCGCGAGCTCGAACATGGCATCGCGCAATGAGGCGAAGTCCTTGTCGGTGTACGCGATCGCCGGCGGCGGCGACGGGGCCGGGCCGCCGCTCACGGCTCCACCACCGCGGTCTGCTCGGACGAGTCGACGATGTTGCGGTAGCGAACGTGGACACGGGTGACCGGCGCGCCGTCGCGATGCTCGACCGACACCTCCGCACCGGTGACGAGGACGCGGGGTTCCCACTGGAGGAGGGCGGCGCTGATCTCCTCGGGGATCGCGTCGATCAGCACGTCGTCGAGGGGCTGTTGGACGAGCGATCGAAGTCGCGTGCCGAACGATCGCTGGAGCGGGCGTTCCCCGATGCGCGTCGCGAGGAGCACGGCGATGTCCTGGTCGATCTTCGCCGCGCCGCTGGTGGTCGCGAGGCGCCCCGTTGTGGGATCCACCCGGAACGGCTGGGAGAGCCCCGAGATCGAGTCGATCGGTCGCCCGCTCATTGCAGTGCCCCGACGCCGTGTTGCGACGCGATCACGTTTGGGCTCACGGCCACCTTCACGTCGCGCACTTCGGCGGCTTTGACGTAGCTGTCGATGGCATCGGCGAGGCCGGTCGCAAGCCGCTGTTGCTGGTCGGCGGGTTCCTTCGCGTTCGCGAGCGAGACGAGCACGTCGAGGATCGCGGTGCGGAGCTGATCCCTGTTCAACGGCATGGGTCCTCCGGGGCTGGTGGTTCGAGGTCGGTGGTCAGTCGAGCGGGCATGGTGGGAGCGTCGGCAGTGTGGGGAGGGTGAGGTCGGGGAGGGCGGGGAGGGCGACGCCGAGCGACGGGAGCGCGGGAAGCGGCAACGTCACGTCGGGAAAGCGGAGTGGGCCGAGGGCGTGGGCGTCGGGGAGTGCGGGCGGGGCGCCGGGGGGGGTGGCGGGGGGGGAGGGGGGGGGCCCCCGAGGGAGGGGGGGGGGGGGTGGGGGGGGGTGGGGTGGGGGGTGGGGAGTGGGCCGAGGTCGGGTGGGTTGGGCAGTGTGGGGAGGGCGAGGTCGGGGAGCGCGGGCAGGGCGACGCCGAGCGACGGGAGCGCGGGAAGCGGCAACGTCACGTCGGGAAAACGGCATCGGCTCATGGCATCACCTTCACCGACTTCGAGCTGACCGCCGCGGGGATCAGCGGCGGGACAGCGGGGCCCGAGGGCCCGACCCCCGTCGGATGCACGTGGGCGTTGAAGATGGGAGCGAACATCTCGGCGACCATCAACGAGAGCTGCGCCTTGTCGCCGCCGAGCACGATCGATCCGGCCGCGATCTCCACCGACTTCCCAACGACCTGCACGGCGCCGGGCGAGGTGATCTTCACCTTGGATCCGAGATCGACCACCGACCCGTCGTGGCTCGCGACCGCAACGCCGTCGTCGTTCATCGAGACCAGGTGGCCCTGCTTCGACACGATGCTGACCTCGCCGGTGTCGGCGTTGAGGTACACGTACGAGCCGTCCTTCGCCGCCACGACGACGCTGCCGTGTTCGTCGATCGACAGGAACGCGTCGCTGCGGTGCCGCACGACGATGCGCTCCTCTCCTTCGCGATCGTGGAATCTGATCTCGTGTCCCGACGGGGTGTGGAGCATGCGCACCTCGGGCGGGCTGACAGCGGACTTCTCCGGCGGACTTCCAACCGCGTGCCACACACCGACCCACAGCGGCTGGGCCGGGTCGCCGGCCTCGAACTCGACGAAGACGGTCGCGCCGATCGGCGGCACCCAGAACGATCCCGGGGGGAAACAGGCCCGTGCTCGCACGCGGTGGCCGTCGGGGAACACCGACGGGACCGTCACGTCGATCGCTCCCAGCTGGTCGGCGTCGTCGATGCCGACCACCGACGCGCGGTACTTGCCGTAGTAGCGGCCCACGTGGCGGTGCAGGTCGCCCGACCCGTGGTTCGGCGGTGCGTTCATCGCGTCACCGCCAGGTGAGTCGCGTACGTTGCCGGGCCGCCGCCGGCTGCCGCCCGGTAGCGGTGCGTCGCGGCGGCCACGTACCAGCGCCCACAGGCCCACGGAGCGATGCCGTCGATCTCCACGATCGACTTGGCACGAAGTTCCGGCGTTCCTCCGACCTGCCCCCAGCCGCGCGTACCGCGTGCTGCTGTCGGGTCGGCAGCGAGCGATGCCGCGAGGCGGTCGGTGATTCCGCCGTGTGATGTCATCGGTTGCGGGTGGGGCGCAGTCGGGAGCGCGGCGTTCGCCTCGTCGATGCCCTGTTGGTACGCGGTGCCGAGGCCGGTGTGATGGTGTTCGAGCACTCGCCGTCGGGCAGGATCGATCGCCATCGGACCCATCTGGTCGGGTGCGGCGCTCAGTGCCTGCACGAGGTCGCCCGTCCGGGCGTCGAGCCCGGCGGCTCGCAGTTGCGGCGCGGCGGCGTCGGCGTCGTATTCGTAACGGAACTCGACGAGGTTCCCGTGCGGGGCCGCGTGCAGCGTTGCGAGCGGCTCGGCCTGGAGGATGCGGCGCGTCCCGATGAAGTAGAAGCGATCGGCGCCGTCGTTTCGTTCGACGAACGCCCGTGCCCGATGCCGCTCCGCGAGGTCCTGGATCGCTTCGAGGTCGGTTCGGTCGTGCTGGCGGTATGGGTTCGTTTCGGGATACTGCACCTCGTCGTCCGGTTCGATCTGGCCGATCACCAGCGAGTGGCGCTGCGCTATGGACGTCACGATCGAATTGATCGAGCCGACGTGATCCTCGGTGCGGCGTTCCTGGTGCAGGAGCCAGGTGCGGTCGAATGCCTCGATGCTGATCCGGTCGCCGTACTCGGCCGAGGTGTGGCAGGTCGAGCCGCGCACGATGCCGGTGAAGACGGTGGTTGTGGCCGCGCCGCTTCCAAGCTCGACCGCGATGCTGTGGCCGGGTAGCACGATCGACGCGATCATTCCGCCCGGGTCGGACAGCTCGATGACGGCTCGGTCGCTGAGGCGGTCGTGGTCCTCCACTTCCACGTCGAGCACCGCGTCGGTCAGGCTGCGGCCCTGCCAGGACACCCGCGCCGTCGGTGTGGCGTCGCGATCCATCAGAACCTCCTGCTGCGCTCGGCGGCGGGCCACGCGGTGGGGATCGCCACGACGGTGCCGGGGCGCAGGTCGAGGTCGGCGAGCACGGGGTTCGCGTCGGCGATGAGCCACCAGAGCTCGGGCGTCGACAGGTAGCGGGCGGCGAGCGACTCGAACGTGTCGCCGGCCGACACCACGTGGTGGCGGATCGCGTCGGGCGAGGCGACGCCGCGCCGGATGGCGAGCGTTCGGCGGGGCACACCGTCGGCGTCCGGCGCGTCGATCACGGGGAGCAGATGGTGGCGGGAGGCGGCTGTGCGGGGCATCGGGTCGTCCGTTCAGTCGAAGAGCCCGCCGATGGGCGAGGCGGCGGCGATGTCGCCGATCGGGGTTCGTAGCGCGGCGTTGCCGGTGTCGAGCAGCCGGCCGATCGTGCCGGTGACCGCGGCGATCGAATAGGTCTGTTCCTTGATGACGGCGTTGATCTCGGCCCGCAGTGGCGACCCGTCGTCGAAGAACGACACGACCTTGATGTTGAGGTCGGTCATGACGCCGGTGAGCGAAACGCCGCCGTAGCGCAGCGAGAGTTCCGGGGGCTTCCACTTGTCGAGGAACACCCCGCCGAGCGCGTCGAGCACGTCGGTGATCGCGAGTCCCGGGTTCACGAAGCTGCGCAGGATCTGCAGGTCGAGGTCGATCCTCGGCGAACCCCAGCGGTAGCTGCCGTCCGGTTCGGTCCAGTTCGCGTCGAGCGGGAACTCCAACTCGATCACCCGGGGTTTGCCCGCCTGCGGGCCGGCGCTCACCGGCGTCGTGGCGGTGAGCTTGGGGCCGAGCTTCTTGGCGCCCTCGTACGCGCCGCCGAGGAAGCCGGTGACCGCACCCAGCATCGACGGCTTCTCGTCGGGCTTCGCGGTGGGAACGGGCGTGACGGCGGCCGCCGGCTGATCCTTGTATTCGAACGATCGCTTCTCGCTCAGCACCGTCGGGTTCATCTGGAACCGGAACACCAGCGGCGGAACCTGGAGGACGTTCGCGATGTAGCCGCTCATCGCCATGTCAGGAGCCTCCCGGAGACGGGGTTGTCGGGACCGATTCGAGGTAGGCCCCGCCGCGGGCGGCGGCGCTGGTCGCCGACCCGATCCGGGATGCCGGCGAGTCACGTCCGGCCGATGACGTGGCGGGCGCTACGAGTTCGATTCGGATCCGGTCGATCTCGATGGGGATCGCCGCCGAGCTCGCGGGCTCGCGGTCGACGACGGTTGCGAGCGCGGATCGTTCCGGGGTGAGACGAGCCTCGTCGCCGAGTCGGAGGCGTACGGCAGACATCAGCGAGTCGAACCCGCGTCCGGCCAGCCACTTCTCGTACGCCGCCGCCATCGCGTCGACCTGCGGCAATCCCGACGACGCCGTTGCCGCCGCGTGGAGCTGGTTGCTGATGTTGGCCGTGTCTCGGGCGGCGGCTTTGAGCTGGTCGGCGAGGTCGCCTTTGAGCCGAGTGTCCGACGCCGCGAGCTCGGTGGTGACGAGGGTCGTCACGGCGCTGATTCCGGATGTTGCTGCGCCGAACGCCTTCGTTGACTGATCGCTCAGGCCGAGACCGAGCTGCTCGAGCGCTCGGAACGAGGCATCCCGTTGTGCCTTCGTCACCGTTGTGGCGAGGTCGGGGAACCCGGCGAGCTTCGGCCTCGGTGCCATGAATGTCGCCGTGCGGGCGATCATTTGCGCCTCGGTCAGGGCGTCGGTCTCGGCGATCGAGAGCGGGGTCCCCTTGATCTTGGCCAGCGCCGGCAGAATGAGCGGCAGGCTGACCGAGAAGTGCCAGACGAGCCGAACGACCGAACTCCCGCCGATCGCGTCGAGCGCCGCCACAACATCTCGGCCGAGGAACGCGATCAGCTGGTTCATGGTGCGGGCGAGGCCTGGCCCGACCTGATCGATGACCGCGAAGGTTGCTTCGAGCGTGCTCTTGAGCGCCGCGAAGATGGCTTGGATGATCGATCCGGCCGTCTTCGACACGATCTCGAGGGTGCCGGCGGCGAGCCGCGCGGACAGCTGCAACGTGTCGGAGATCAGCGCGAACGCGAAGGCGCGGAGTCGCAGCGTCGTGCCCGCGGCGAACACGACGAGATCGCTCACAACGATCTGCAGCGAGGGCAGTCGGGCGAGCAGCGACGCGACCGTACCGGTGACCATCGGCAACGCCACGGTGAGTCCGGCGAGAACGGGGGGTAGCGCGAGCACGACCTGCAACCAGCCGGCGGCACCGGTATCCGCTTCTGGCGGCTTCGCCTTCTGAGCATCGAGGTAGAGGCCGTACAACGTCGATGCGTCGCGTGTGATCGACGCCATGTGGGCAAGGGTGATGGGGGTGAATGCGACCCCGCTGATGGTCCCACCGACCAGTTGGCCGAGGAATCCGCCCAGGAACCGCCCCGCGCCGCCGAGGATCCCCGAGATGAGGTCACCGCCGGTCGGCACGGCGAGGTCGCCGAGGTTGACGACGAACACCTTCAGTGCGCCGTCCTGGATCGGGGGAGCTCCGAAGGGTTGCGAGCCGGACGCGCCGATGCTCAGCGACAGCCCGGCGTACTTGGCGGTCGAGCGCTCGATGTCCTCGAGCGCCATGCGGGCGAACCGAACCTGGGTGAGCAGCAGCCCTATCTGCGTGATGAGATCGTCGTCCATCATCGACCTCCGCCGAGTTCGGCGCGGTGGAGCGCGGCGGTTGCGGCGTCGCCGATGCCGGCGGCGACGGCGTGCGCAACACGGGCCGCGGTCGCGTCGGTCAGTGCGGTTCCGTCAACGGCCACGACGAGTTCGGGCACGTGCATCCCGTGCTGCCGCGCCCGCCGCACGAGCGAGTGCGGCGACATCGGGTGCGCCTCCGGCGGGCGTCGTGCGCGCCACAGCTCGCGCATCCGGGCGAGGAGGAACGGCATGGCGACGGCGGTCGCGGCGAATCCCTGATCGACGAGGTTGCGTTCCCACGCGTCGGCGAGCGGGCTCGCGGGCCGCCCGGCGAGATGCGTGACCTCGCCGAGCCTGCCGAGGTCGATCGGCTGGGTGGCGCCGTGGGGCGGCAGTTGGGCCATCGGCAGCGTTGCGCGGGACCCGATATCGCGAATGCCGGCCGCCGCCGCATCGACGCTGCGTCGGATGCCGAGTTCGATGCCGAGCCCGGCGCGGTCGACCGCATCGAGCAGCCTCGTTCGCTCTGATCCGGTGAGTGCGGTCGACAGATCGGGGAACCCCACCGTCATGGGGGCGGTGACCACGCCTCCGGGCACCGGGCCGGGATTCATGAGGACCGCGTCGATCAGGTCGTGAAGGCCGCGAACCTGTGTCGGAGCCATCGACAGCGCCGGGGTCGCGACACCCAGGCCGGCATGCAGGGACTGCCGCATGATCTTGGCAGTGCCGTCGACGCCCATCTCGAACAACTCACCGAGCGTGGGTGTCACCAGGCCTGGGAGGACGATGCGCAGATCGGCGACGGCGCGAATCGCGTCGGCGTAAACGACCAGGACTGCCGAGATCCAGTTCGCCCACTCGCGCACGCTGGTCAGCACCGGGACGAGCGCTTCCGTGAAGGTGCTCAGCGCGCCGGGGATCGTCGCGAGGGTCGCGAGGCCCGACTCGACGAGGTGCTGCAGGGTCAGGAGCTCGAGCGTCGCGACGCCGGCTGTGTCGACGGCGACCAGGATCCACCAGCGCGCGTCGCTCCGTAGGCCGAGGAGTTCGGCCTCCATCCGTTGTGCTCCGCCGAGGATTGCCGAGTCACCGGTGGCTCGAGCGGCGGCGACCGCCGCGTCGAAGGCGCCGGGCAGCGCCGGCAGCGTTCCGACCGCCTCAGTCACCTTCGCGGCGGCCTCGACGATCCGATCGGCCAACGGTCCGGCGGGCGACGTCGCGGTGTCCGGCGGGCTGAGCCGAGCGAACGCCGCGGTCGCCGCGCCCAGGAGTTGCACGAGCGTGTCCGGCCGTTCGGCGGCCGCGCGCAACGGCCGCGCCAGGCCGCCGAGCAGGTCGAGAAACGCCATGTCGTTGGCCGGTCCCGTGATCGCGCCCTCCATGCCGGCGACGGCCTGGCCGACGCCGCGTCGAAGGTCGTCCACGATGCGGTCCGGCCCGACCGGCCGCCCCGGGGTCGGGGGGACCATCGCGCGGACAACCAGTGCGCCGTCGACGAAGTCGAGGTCCGGCAGGTGGGTCGTCGTCGTGGCGACCGCCGCGGCACGGCGAGCGGCGAGCACCAGGCGCTGTCCGATCCGGAGGAACAGCAGGTCGATCGTTGCCGTCTCCCGTCGGAAAGGCTCGCGATAGCGATCGGCGACGGCGGCGAAGTCGATGGGCATCACAGCACCTGCGCGGCCGAGAACGTCTGCTGGGCGAGGGCGGCGCGAACGCGATCGGCGAATCGTCGCACGCCTGCGGGCGACGTCGCCGCGCCTTCCACCGCGAGTTCGGTCACGTGCAGCCGGAGCGGGAGGGTCGCCGCGACGTCCTTCACCGGGTACGCGCTGCGCGAGGCGTCCATCGTCGCTTCCACGCGAACGAGCAGGTCCTCGAGGGACCGGATCATCGGGGCCGCGTGCGGTTCGGTCGCGGTCCGTGCGAGTTCGAGCGACCGCGCGACCTCGGCGAAGCGGTCGTGGGCGTCGGACACTTCGCGTCGCACGCGAGCGCCAGCGGGCGGAAGCACCGACGGTGCACGACGACCGGCAGCCGCCGATGCAGCGCTGAACGCGTCGGTGATGGCGGCCAGGGTGGGGCTGGGAGCCCCGGCCGACGCCCGCGCTCGCGCCGCGGTGGGCAATGCTGCGAACGTCGGGACGGCCGGGAGTGGTGGCGGGGCCTCAGGCATCGCTGTCAGTAGGCGGGCGGCCGCGACTGCTCGGTCTGTCGCGGTCTTCTTGAGTGTGAGCCACCAGGCCGGCCCGCTCGACGGCTTGGTCAGGGCCACGATGATGTCGCCGATCCACAGCGGCAACATCGTGATCAGGTCCTTCCAGTGCGCTCCCAAGACGGGGAGCGATCGGGAGAACCCGCCGACCGCGACGACGAGTGGGTGCTTGCGGATGACGTCGCCAGGAACGAAACGAGTGGCGAAGGTCTTGAGCGGTGAGGCCACCGGCGAGAACGCCGTCGTGACGGCGTCGCGCAGCGTGTGGAATCGTGCTGTGAGACCGGTCATCGCGTGGCGCAGGCCGCCCAGCGTTGCGATCAACGCGCCGAGCGCTGCACCCTTGGGCCCGAACAGCGCCGTGATCGTGTCGGGGATCGAGCGAGCGATGTCGCCGAGCATCGCGGCGGTGCCGGTCATCAGTGAGCGCAACGAGAGCGCTACGTCGACCAGTAACGGCACCAGGGGGACCACCCGCGAGAACAGCCACGCGATGCCGCCGAAGATCGGCTGGAGCGTCGGTCCGATCCTGGCTCCCAAACGCAGCGCATCGAACAACGCGTGATCGCCGGCGAGTGCCTGGGTACCGAGCGTCAAGGCGATTCCGATCGGCCCCGCCAGACCCACGATCGAGATGCCGACGGACGCGAGCGGCGCGGCGAGCACGGCGAGCAGGCACCGCCACCAGGCGGCCCCGGAGCGCAGCGCGGCGCCGGTCGCGGTGACGGTCGCGGCGACGGAGGTGAGCGGCGTCGCGAGGAGGCCGACGAGCATCCCGCCGGAGCCGAGCAGCGGTTCGAGCAGCCCGGCGTCGTCGGTTCGGCCGTTCGGTCCGACGCCGCGACCGTGCATCCCTCGCAGCCGCGCACGGAGCTCGCCGAGGTTGGCCACCGCGACGAGCGGTGTCACGCCGACGAGCGGAAGCGCGGTACCGAACCAGTTCGTCAGGAACCGTCCGCGCCATCGTCGCAGCACGAGCGCCTCGCTCTCGGCGAGGCCCTGCCACGGTGCCCACCGCTTGATGCCGCGACGAAGGGCGTCGACCGGTGCCGTCAGGAGCAGCGCGATCGGCACGTCATCGCCCCGTCTCGTCGAGGCGCGCGTTCTCCCGCTCGATCTGCTCGACGAGCAGTCGGACGTAGGCCTGGCGTTCGGCGATGTCGAGCGACATCAGTTCCTCCCAGGACCAGTGGAGGTGGTAGGCGAGGAAGAAGACCTCACGGCGCAATCCGTCGAGGTCTAGGCCAGTGACAAAAAATTGGAGAGGTCCAAACTCGCGGTGAACGCCCGTCCGCAGGCGTCGCAGTCGAGGTGGCGGACCAGATCGACACCGGGCGCCTCGCTGTTCAACGCTCGGTCGATGAGGCGACGGTCAGTCATCGTCAGGTCGGCCATGATCTTCGGTCCCATTGCGTCGAGGCGATGTGGTGCGAGGTCACCGAGGCGTTGCACACAGCGTGCGAGCAGCGCGTTCTTTCCTGTCGACGCGTTGTCGCGCATCTGCGACGCAACGGCCTCTTCGTCGGCACCGGTGGGGAGGCGCAAGACCATGGTCGTGTGCAACGAGCCGTCCCGGTCGATGTAGCCGTCCTCCAGCTCGATTCGCACTTCGGCACCGTCGTCGGCCTCGACCACGGGTAGCGAGTCGAGGTCCTCGGTCACCGCCGTGACGGCGCCGCACGTCGGGCAGGTGTAGGTCGCGTCGAGTTCGGGACCGAAGGTGATCGAACGGAGCCGCAACAGGAGGTAGTTGCGGTCGGCGCTGTAGAGCGACGACACGGCGGCTCTGGTGATCTGCTCGTCCTCGCCGATGCGCAGAATGCAGCTGTGCAGCAGTTCGGTGACGAGCTTGCCGCCGTTTCGTTGGAAGCGGCGGTCCGCCAGGATCGCCTCCTCCCGACCGGTCATCTTGCGCAGAACGACCTTGCGGTGGGCGACCCCGTCTCGATCGACGTAGCCGATCGGCAGCGTCGCGTCGTGTTCGCGGCGTGGTGGTGCAGTGGTTTCAGACAACACGTTCCAACCCTTCGTGTTCGAGCACGATGGTCTGCTTGAACAGGCCCGTGCTTCCGGCTTCGAGATCGGTGAACTTCGACGACTTGATCCACGCGCCGTAGAACGCGAACGAAATGACCGGCACGCCGTTGTGGCGCTTCTCGATCATCCCGTTGCGACGCAGGCCCGACCCGCCCTGTGTCGCGGAATTGAGGCTGAAGACCGAGCGGAACCAGTCGGCGAAGAGTGAGTCGTCGGCGCTCCCGTCGACGTACCGCTCGATCGTGAGCGGCTCGTACTTCACCTTGGCCCCGGCGATCTTGTGCACGAGCATGCTGCCGCCGACGGGTTGTTCGATCGTCTCGACTTCGCCTTCGCTGAGCCCGCTCACCTTGGTGACGCTCGGACTGACTCGGCCTTCGATGATGAGGACGAACTCGTTCGCCCGGTAGGACTCCCAGATGTCGCCTACTTGCGGCACGTCGTGCTCCCTTCGTGGAATCGCTGAACGGTGGGTGCGGCGTCGGACCTCACGACTCGCCCGCCGATGCACCCGAGGGCTGCTGACCGACGCTGATCACGATCGTCTCGGCCGGTCGCGACGGGTAGAAGGTGACGTCGAGGTGGAAGTTGCCGTTGTCGACCTCGTCGGGCGGGTTGTTCGACGCGTCGCACACGATGGTGAACACGTCGTCGGGGTCGCCGGTGCCGAAGGCGCCCTGACGCCAGAGGCCCATGAGGAACGGGCGGACGGTGCCGAAGTTGACGGCGTTCCACAGGGTGTCGCGGTTGGGCTCCTGGCGGACCCATCGAAGGCCGTGACGCAGCGACGACTTCACGTAGTTGAACAGGAGTCGAACGTTCACGTACAGCCAGCGGGTATCGGTGCTGAGGGTGCGTGAGGCGTCGATCACGATGCCTGCGCCCGGGATCGCCCGGATGCCGTTGATGCCGGCGTCGCGAACGAGCGAGCTGTGATCGACGTCGCTCAGGCGGTACTCGACGTCGAGCGCGCCGAGCAGGCGTGCCTCGTCGCCGGCGGGCGCCTTGTGAATCCCGCGGATGGTCTCGGTGCGGGCGAACACACCGAGGATGTGGCCGGTGGGTGGCACCGACCGGGTCGGGGCGGTTGTGGCGAGCGGATCGAGCACCGAGATCCACGGCCCGTAGAGCGCCCCGTACACCTTCTTGCCGCGCAGATTGGCGGTGAAGCCGCTGGCGCTTCCGTCGCCGATGGATCCCTGCGGAACCGACCCGACGAACATGGCGTCGCCGCGGGACTCGCAATAGTCGAGGCCCGATCGGATCACGGTGGCGTCGCTGGAGTCGGTGGCGACGAGCTGCACGTCGAGTGGGTCGAATGCGCGCATCCCGGTCTTCGTGACGGCGTCGGTGCCCGCGTAGTCGGATGCGGTGGGTGCGGTGGTGCTGCCGCCTGCGAGCGCCATCGGTTCGGCGCGCCCGACATTGCCGGCCCCGAGCTGATCGGCGCCGCGCGCATCGGTTGCGGTGACCCAGCGTGACCCGGATCGCCCATCGTTCAGCCGGGTGACGGCGTAGTTCGGAGCGTCGCGTCGCAGTGTCAGCCGCGTCCACGTTTCGAGCACCTCTCCGGTGCCGGAGGCGCGGATGGTGATGTCGAAGTCGCTCGAGCGCACCCGGGTCTTGGCGACGTCGAAGTCGGCGAAGTTCGGGAGAGCGTCCCAGCTGAGTTGACGGCTCTCGGGGTCGATCGCGGTGATGGTGACGAGGCGCGACCGCGTGTCGTCGGTGACGATCGCCACGTCGTCGCGGCTGAACCCGGCGACCGACGCGACCACGGCGCCCGTCTGGGTCACGGCAGGGTTCGCCGCGCCGAGGGTGGTCTCGGCGCTCGCCGTCACGTCGACGCCGAGTCCGTTCGCCCACGCTCCCGGGTGGTCCTGCCCGCGGTTGCCGGCGGCGAACCGCAGGGTGTCTCTGGCGTTGTTGCCGGCGCCGGTGCGGAGCTGCAGCGACGCGGTTCTCGGCGCCGATGCGACGCGGGTGACCCAGGCGATCGAGCCGCCGTTGTCGAAGAACCCCTTCACGACGAACGCGGCCACGCTGGTCGGGTCGAAGCCACCGAATCGGGCCACGAAGTCGGGGAAGGACGAGATCCGCGTCGGTGTGTTCACGGGACCGCGTGCGGTGTCGAGCACGAGGCCGGCCACCGATGTGGCGGCGCCGACGATGGCGGGCGACGCGCTGCCGTCGACCTCGATGACGTTCAGACCGATGTTGTACGCCATGCGGCTGCTCCTTGAGGTTGATGCGCTTGGGGTCGGGGCGGCGTCGACTCAGCCGGCGTCGCGTAGGTCGGACGAGATGACGGTCTGGCCGTGCACCACGGTGAGTCGCGACCGCTGCGTGCTCGGCAGCGGCGCGATGACTCGTAGGCGGAGGTCGATGTCGGCCTGCGCCGGACGCTCGACCGATGTGGTAGCGGGCAGGTGGCCGACGATCAGCGACGGACGCTCGACGATCTCTCGCAGGAGCGCGTCGATCACCAACGAGCGGGCGGTGCGCGTCGGTGCGATGACCACGATGTCCACCACGGTTTCGACGAGGGAGTCGGCGCTGCGCAGCACGTGGCCGTGTGCGGTGAAGTCGGTGGCCAGATCTCCTCGCTCGGAGGCGTTGGCGCGCTCCACGCGTGCGGTGGCGATCTCGATCCGAGTCGGTGATCCAGCGGCCGGATCGGGGCGCAGGACCGCGGGAACCCGCTGTCCGTCGACTTCGATGCGGCGGTCGAACCGGTCACGCAGGGCCGCGTCCAGATCCGACATCGGCTCGGAGCGGACCGCGGCGATGGGCCCGAGATCGAGCGCCCACCCGCCGCCGGCGACGTCGATCCGTAGTTCGGTGACCTGCGAGGCGGTCGCGGGCTCCACGTCGCGGAGCCCGAGCCGAATCGTCGACCAGCGCCGGGCGGCGGCGAACGGCAGGTACCGTCGCCATGCGTGCGCTTCGGACGCGGGCGCGGCGCCGGATCCGAGCGCGAGCGCCGCGAGCATTGGCGCGGCGACGGTCCCGTTTGCGATTCGGCTGGGATGCACCCAGAGGATCAGATCGTCGAATCGGGTGAGGTCGGTCGGGGGGAGCGTACGGTCGAGGTGATGGCCCGCGGTGCCCGACGGGGCCTCGATTCGCAGGCTGGAGCCGGCCGGACAGTCCGTGCGCCCGGCAACGACATGGAGGTCATCCGATGGCCCACCGGCGGGCGCGCTGGCGGACCAGTCCTGTGGCCGCTCGCTTCGCTCGATCAGGTGTGTCGCCACGCCGAATGATCTTGACGAGCGGCGTGTCGCGTCGGCGTCGCGTCGGCATCGCGTGGCCGTGGCGCTCGGGTCATTCGATTGCGGACCGGTCCTGCGGCCGGGCAACGATCAGCGCAGTCCGACCGCCGCGGCGAGCTCGGGCGTCGGCTCGATCCCGAGGTGATCGGCGAGTACGCCGCGGTACATGCCGAACTGCCGTCGAGCTTCGGAGATGTTGCCCTCGGCGAGGTGGGCCGCGATCAGCACGCGCTGCGCCGACTCGCGCAAGGGTTCCGCCGACACGGCGGATAGACCCGCGTCGACGGCCTCGCCGAACCGGCCGAGCCGGGTGAGTCGCGCGCAGAGCGACTCCAGCGCGTGCACGCGGAGTTGGCGCAGTCGCTCCCGCTCGAAAAGGATCCAGTCCTCGTCCCAGTCGGGGAGCAGATCGCCGCTGAGCGAACCGACATCGGTGTCGTCGTCGTCCAGGTCGGGTTCGACTCGCTGGTCGATCAAACGCCGTGCCCGTTGCAGGAGCTGGGAGTAGTCCACCTCCACGCCGGGCGCGAGGGCGAGGTGGTTGCCGGTCAGCGCCACCAGCCGGTCCTTCGAATCGGCGAGCTTCCAGAGAACCGTGCGAAGGTTGGCCGCCGCGCGTTCCTCGGGGCTGTCGAGCCACAGGGTTGCCGATACGTGGGACCGCTGATGGACGCCACCTCGCAGCGCCAGATAGGCCAGCAGTCGCTCGGCGTTGCGAGGCAGCGGCAGGTGACGCCCGTCCACCTCCACCCCGAACGACTCGATGAGTGAGACCCGAACTCGTGGGTCGACGGCCGTCATGTTTCGCTCCCCTCTGCCTCCCCGCAGCTGGGCATTCCCACACCCGTGATGCAACCTCGCACGCCGTCGTCACCGGTGCGTGTGTCGCAGCGTCACCCTGCGGGCGAGTCGCACCAGCCCGGGTCGATGCCGTGCATGTGGACGCGACGTTCGGGTGACGCGTCGGTGACTCGCACCTCGCGAGGATCCACCCGTGGACGAGACCTCGTGTACCGCCGTCGTAGTCATGCGCACGTGGCCCGACGGTGCGACGGCGAGGTCGCGGATCATCTTCCAACAACTAAGCGACCCGGGGGAGCGCGTGGTGGTGACCGACTCGGTCGATGCGGCGGTTGCAGCCGTCCGGTCGATCCTCACCGGCGAGCCGGTCGTCGGCGCCCGCGAGGTTGCGCACGAGGAGGCGACGAGTGCATCCCCATGAACCGGGCGAGGTCGATCTCGCTCGGCGCATCTACGACTTCGGTCTGACCGAGGAGGACTTCGGCCGACGCCGCCGCCCGGGCGGACCGCAGCCGCGTGGCCCAGCGCTCGACATCGCATGGCCGACGACGCTGGCCCCCGTTCCTGCGCCCCTCGCCCCTGCGCCGCGTTCCTCCGATCCCCTCCCGAGCGCCGACGTGCTGGTCGTGACGTGGACGCAGGCCGAGATGCTGGGTTTGGCGAACGTGCTGACGCCGGGGGTGCAGCCGCGGTCGGGGTGGTACCGATACGACCGGGCCTTCGGCAGCTACCTCTCGGAGATCCGCCAGGGCGCACCGGCGCGCTCCATCGGTCGGCTGGGCTCGTATTACCCGACGACGATCGGCGGTCGTTCGGTCGTCTGCGTGAAGTCGGAGTTGCATCTCAACCAGGACTCGATCTCCACCGGACCGGGCACGGCGACGCTGCCGGTCGCTCGCTTCATCCGCCAGATGATCGACGAGGTCGAACCGTCGTTGGTCATCACCGTGGGAACGGCCGGAGCCACCTTGGCGTCGGCGGAGTTGGGCGACGTGATGATCACGCGTGCGGCTCGCTTTCGATGCGCACGCGAGTTCGCGAACGAACCGTTCGCCGGGCGCACGTTCCGTTCGCCGGGGCGAATCCGCACGAAACACCTGGCCGCAGCGTCGGCGCTCATGGCGGCGTTTGCGCCGAACCTCGTCGAGCCCGACTTCGGGCCACCCTCGGTCTTCTACCCAGGCGTGTCGATGGTTCCCGGTCACGTGAACACGCCGTCGATCCTGGTGGAGGGACGCGACTTCGCTCGGGGCCTCCCGATGCTCACCACCGACTTCTTCGAATTCGGCACATCGACGAACGGGCTCGACCAGTTGGGGTGCGGGGTCGAGATGGGTGACGCCGTGTTCGGACTGGTCGCCGAGGAGATGGGTGCCGACGCGCCCAAATGGCTGGTGATCCGCAACGTGTCCGATCCGCTGATCAACGGCAACTTGCCGACGGGACCGCCGACGGCGCTCAACATGCAAGCGCACTGGGCCGTGTGGTTCTACGAGGCGTTCGGGTACTGGACCAGCGTGAACAGCGCGATCGCGACGTGGGCGCAGATCGCGCCGTGAACGAACGAGAGGGACCTGACGACATGGACGAATCGAGCGAGGCCACGGTGTCCGGCGTGGAGCCGGAGGCGCCATCGGAGGAGCCGGTGGTCGTCGACCCGCCGCCCGGTCACGACTGCGAGGAGTCCGATGGCACCGGCGGTGCCCAGCGTGAGGCGACCGCCGAGTTTCGTGGATGGGGCGCGGGCTGGCCGAGCGACAACCGCGCCGCCATGCACAAGGTGGTTGCCGGTGGGGTCGCCCTGCTCGTACACCGCGAGATCGCACCGATCGTGGAGGCGCTGGTCAACGAGACGGTCGGTCGCGGCTATCAGCTGCACAGCGGCCAGTGCTGGGGCTATGCGAATCGCGCGATCGCCGGCACCAATCGGCCCTCGAATCACAGTTGGGGCTTGGCGATCGACCTGAACTCGACGACGAATCCGATGGGGCCGACGCTGGTGACCGACATGCCGCCCTGGCTACCGGACCTGTGGATCCGGCGCGGCTTTCGCTGGGGCGGCGCTTACCGGGGGCGCAAGGACGCGATGCACTTCGAATACATGGGCTCGCCGGCAGACGCGCGGCGCGTCGCCGGCGAGGTCTCGGCGGCCGTCGGTTCGAGTCGCCCGCTGCTGCGCACCGGCGCGGCGGGAGCGCCGGTGCGTCAGCTGCAGGCGCTGCTCAACGCGGCGGGGGCGGTACTGAAGGTCGATGGCTCGTTCGGCCCGGCCACGCTCGCGGCCGTGAAGGCGTTCCAGCAGCGTGCGGGGCTGATCGTCGACGGCGTGGTCGGCCGTCAGACCTGGGCGGCGCTGGGTGGGTGAGCGCGGCCTCACGGAGGCGGTCGGCGATCGCGGGCAGCCGCGATGATCTTCGGAGGAAGTGGGCGGTCGGGCGAAGGCTCGATCCCGAGCGTTGCCACGATCGGACTTCGTCGTCCGATTCGGCGGCTGCCGCGTTCGGGGGAGCCGCTGTCGTTCCAGGTGACGGTGCACGTCGAGGGAGCGCCGCTCACCTGGGTGAGCGACGCGGTGCTGTCGGCACGCGCCGAACGGGAGCTCCTCGACGGTGCCGAGGAGCTGCTGCGCTTCTCGGCCGGTCGGGTGTCGGCCAGCGATGTGCAGCGAACGACCCGACGCGTCGGCCGTCAGATCGGGGAGCTGCTCTTGGGCCGTGGGGTCCGCGAAGCGCTCGATGATCTGGCGCCCTCGGCGGTGATGCTCGATGTGGACGAGACGGTGCTGAACCTTCCGTGGGAACTCGCGGGTGCGCTGGAGCGCGAGCTCGCATTGGAGGTGCCGCTCGGCCGGCTGGTGAGCTCCCGGGTTCGGCCGCGCCCGCGCCGCAATCCGGTCGGCGAGGATCGTGTGGTTCGACTGCTCGCCGTCGGCGATCCCACGGGCGACCTGCCGGCGGCTGGAGCGGAGGTCGACGCGATCGCAGCGCTGAGCGGTCCGATCGGTCCGGCGACGCTCGAGGTGACGGTGCTGCGCGGTGCCGCCGCGACACGTGGCCACTTCGATGACCTGGTGCGTGACGGCCGATTCGACGTGGTGCACTTCGCCGGCCACGGCCGATTCGATCTCCGCCGCCCGGGCGAGAGCGCGATCGTCTTCGCCGACGGGCCCTCCCTGCGTGCGGACGACGTCGCGTCGATCCCGTGGTCGCAGCCGCCGTACGTGGTCTTCAACTCGGCTTGCGAGTCGGCGCGTTCGGGTGGGAACCGTCGTCTGGTGTCGCGGTCGGGCTCGTCGTCGGGGCTGGCTGCCGCGTTTCTCGCGGCCGGCGTCCAGGGGTACCTCGGCTACTCGTTCGTTGCCGACGACGTGTCCGCAGCGGCGGTCGCCGACGCGTTCTACTCGGGCCTGTGTCGCCTGCAGAACGTCGGGATGGCCGTGCTGGAGGCGCGCCGCTCGGCCCGGTCCCGTTTCGACCAGGTCGGTGACCTCGCGGCGTTCGGCCTGACCTATGTCGGCGATGCGGGGGGCGCGCATCGAGCCGACCTCGCAACGGCGGTGTGACCTGCGGGTGTGTCGGTGTCGGAGCGGCGACCCTCGGCCGTAGTGTCGAGGGGTGGACCGTGAGCACGAGGGTGACGGGAGCGATGCGGTCGCCGACATCGCGCCGGCGCGGTTCGTGCCGATGCCGGCATCCGGCTCCGCGCAGGCACGCAGCACGGTGCGAGGCGTGCTGGCGCTGCAGCTCGCGGCCAACGGCGTCGGCCTAGCCGTGGTTCTCGCCTACGTCGGGTTGCTCATGGGTCGACCCGACGGCGAGGACGGCCGGCTGAACCTCGTGGTCTTCGGGGCGTACCTGGCGGTGCAGATTGCGCTGCTCGTTCCGATCAACCTGGTCCTGTTGTCGCGTGCCGTGGCGTGGGTGCGAGAGGGGGTGCAGCCCACAGCGGTGCAGCGTCGGCTCGTGTTGCGCCTGCCGCTGCTCGAGACGATCCCGGCGCTGGTCGCGTGGATCGGTGCGGCGGTGATCTTCGGAGCGATCAACGACGGCACGCGCAGCGCTACCGGCATCGGCATCGCCGGCCTGGTCACGTGCGCCGTGCTGTATCTGCTGCTCGAGGGCCACTTCCGTCCGGTCTTCGCCCTCGCTCTGCGCGGAGTCCCCCTGCCGCTCGGCCGGCGCGATGTGCTGCCACGGATCGTCCTGGCGTGGCTGATCGGCAGCGCCGCGCCACTGGCGGCGATCGGTGCGGGGCCGCTGCTCGATGATCGCTTTCAGCCGTCGCGGCTGCCCTGGATCGCTGGGTTCGGCCTCCTCGGCGGCGGGCTGGTGACGCTGTCGGCGGCGGTCTCGGTCGCGCGCCCGCTCGGGCGCGTTCGACGTGCATTGCGCGATGTCGAGCAGGGGCGCCTCGACATCGAGTTGCCGGTGGACGACGTGGGTGAGCTTGGTCGGCTCGCCGAGGGCGTCAACGACTTGGTGGCGGGGCTGCGTGATCGCGAGCAGCTTCGTGACCTGTTGGGCCGGCAACTGGGGTCGACCGAGGTCACCGAGATGGCGCGCGACGGCGGCGTGCACGAAGACGGCGAGCTGCGCGAGGTCACGGTGCTCTTTGCCGATCTGCAGGGGTACACGAGATACAGCGAGGAGCACCGGCCCGAGGAGGTGGTCGCTCTGCTGAATCGGTTCTTCCAGGTGGTCGTGGCGGTGGTGGATCGCGAGGGGGGATGGGTGCACAAGTTCGAGGGCGACGCGGCGATGTGCGTCTTCGGCGCGCCGCAACGCGATCGGGGTCACGCCGCCGCCGCGTTGCGCGCGGCACAGGAGTTGCCCCGCGAGTTGGCGTTGGTCGACGGGCTGTTGCCGGTGGGGCTTGGGGTGGCGTCGGGCGAGGTGCTCGCCGGGTTCATCGGTACGGTCGAGCGGTTCGAGTACACGGTGATCGGTGACTGCGTGAACCTTGCGGCGCGGCTGTGTGATCTCGCGAAGGTCGAGCGTCACCCGGTGCTGGTCGACTCCACCACCGTCGAGCTGGCCGGAACAGCCGACGAGTGGGTGGCTGCGGGCAGGTACCGCATCCGTGGACGGTCGCAGCGCGTCGCCGCATTCACGGTGCAGGGTGGACGGGCGCGCTGGTCGACCCTCACTCGCCGCTCGCGCTCCGATCAGGCGGGGTCGCGCAGCAACGTGCGGTAGGAGTCGGCGTAGGCGCCGCCGCGTGCGAGGAGTTCGGAGTGGGTGCCGCGCTCGGCGATGCGTCCACCTTCGATCACCATGATCTCGTCCGCATCGACGATGGTCGACAACCGGTGTGCGATCACGAGCGACGTGCGTCCCGAGAGCGCGGTCGCGAGCGCGGCCTGCACCAGCTGCTCGTTCTCGCCGTCGAGGTGGCTGGTGGCCTCGTCGAGAACCACCACCGCCGGGTCCTTGAGGAGCAGGCGGGCGATCGCGAGGCGCTGCTTCTCGCCTCCCGACAGGCGGTACCCGCGTTCGCCGACAACGGTGTCGAAACCGGCGGGCAGCCGGTCGATCACGTCGAGTACCTGCGCTGCCCGGCAGGCGTCGCGCAGCTGCTCGTCGGTGGCGTCGGGCCGGCCGTACCGCAGGTTCTCGCGCACGGTCGTGTGAAACATGTGCGGGTCCTGGGCGACGACCCCCACCGTGGCGCGCACGCTATCGAGGCGCAGGTCGCGCACGTCGTGGCCGTCGAGCAGTACTCGACCCGATGTCGCGTCGTACAGCCGCATGACGAGCGAGGCGATCGTCGACTTCCCCGCGCCGGACGGGCCGACCAGCGCCACCATCCGCCCCGGCTCCACCCGGAACGACACGGCATCGAGCACGGTTCGTTCGCCGGCGTCGGTGCCTTCGGTCGGCTCCAACGAGGCGACGGCGGTGTCACCGGGATAGGCGAACGACACCTTCTCGAACTCGATGCGACCGCGCGCCTCGGCCAACGCGATCGCGTCCGGGCGATCGGTGAGTGGGTTCGGGGTGTCGAGCAATTCGAATACTCGATCGAAGCTGACGAAGGCCGACATCACGTCGACGCGGGCGTTCGTGAGCGAGGTGAGCGGCTCGTAGATCCGTACGACGAGCGCTGCGAGGGCGGTCAGGGTGCCGAGCGTGATGGCGCCGTCGATCACGCGGCTCCCGCCGAGCCAGTAGACCGCGGCCGTGCCGACAGCGCCCACGAGGCCCATGACCGACATGAAGGTACGGGTGAGCATCGCCGAGCGAACACCGATATCGCGCACTCGGGCGGCGCGCCTCGAGAACCCGGCGAGTTCGGTGGGCTCCGACCCGTAGGTCTTGACCAGCAGAGCGCCCGACACGCCGAAGCGCTCGGTCATGATGTTGTTCATCTCCGCGTTCTCTTGCATGCCGTCCCGCGTGATGTCGGCGAGGCGGCGGCCGATGCGCTTCGCCGGCAGGATGAACGCCGGCAGCAGGATCACCGACAGGATCGTCAGCCGCCACTCCAGTCGCGCCATCGCGACCAGGGTGACCGCCACGGTGATGATGTTCGAGACGACGGTGCCGAGGGTGCCGGTGAAGGCACGTTGCGCGCCGATCACGTCGTTGTTGAGGCGGCTGACGAGGGCGCCGGTTTGGGACCGGGTGAAGAACGACAATGGAAGGCGCTGCACGTGATCGAACAGTTCGGTGCGGAGGTCGTAGATGAGGCCCTCGCCGATGCGCGACGACCAGTACCGCTCGACCAGGGCGAGGCCGGCGGCCGCCAGCGCGGCCGCCACGATTCCACCGGCGGCCCAGGCCAGCCCGACCCGGTCGTGACCGGGCAACACGTCGTCGACGATCGCCTTGAAGATGAACGGGGGCGCGAGCGCGAGCGCCGATTCGAGCACGATCGTGGTGATGAAGCCGATCAGCATCGTCCGGTATGGCCGGGCGTAGGTGCCGACGCGGCGAACGAGGGAGCGGTCGACGGATTGACGGCGCCGTGCGTCCTCGTCGCTGTACATCATCCGGTGGAGAACCTGCACGGTGGTACCTCGCCTCAAGGGGACGTCGATCCTACGACCTCGGCTCGGCCGCCGAGTTCGCCGCCGTCCCCACTCGCCGGTTCGCACCCTCTCCCCGAACCGGGCCGGCCGTCCTCTCTCGAACCAGCGCTGCCGGTGACCGTTTCGAACTGGGCCGAATCACAGCTCCTGCAGGTCGGCAATTCGGCCCAGTTTCGAGCCAGGAGCGCACTTGGTCCCATGAGCGCGGCCACCTCCGCGTCGCGTGTGTGTTGTATTGATACGGCTGACACGTTGCATCGCTGTGGAATTGAAGCTTCGGTCATGGTGTATTGCGTCGTTTCCGATCCGTCGCCTGCCCGGCATCTCGGTCGGGTTGGGTGGTTCTCCCGTTCTTGGCGCATGCCCATTTCGTCGGTAGATCGGCGCGGTAGCTTCGACAACCGCACACCACTGGAGGGACCCATGCATCACGTGAAATCCCCGCGCCTTCGACTTGCAGCCATGGCGCTTGCCGCGGCATGGATCGGCGCCGGCTGTCACGACGACGTGACGGTGGCGGGTACCTCGACCACGCCGGAGCGGTCGAGCGAGACCGGTGCCGCTCGTTCGCTCGACGGCGTCGCCCAGGATCTTGCCGACGCGTCCAACGGCGTCGTGTCCGTGACCGATGCCGCCTGCGTCGCCGAGCGGGTCGTGCCATCGCTGAGCGATGCGGGATACCGGGGGCTGCAGTCGGGATCGCCGTACTTCGAGCGACTCTCCGACGAGGACCGTCAGGTGTTCGTCGACGGTTTCGGCGCGTGCGTGCAGCCGAAGGTGTACGCCACGCTTCTGACGCAGGGTCTCGACAATGCGCTCTTCCCGCTCGGCGACGCAGGTGCAGGGTGCGTGGTCGACCGCATCGGGACCGAGCGCACGACGGCTGAACTCGCATCCATGGCGTTGTCCGACCAGGACGCCACTGCGGGCGTCGTGGCCGAGGCGGTCAGCACGTGCGTTTCCGCGTCGGAGCTTCAGGCCGGGCTCGCGGCGCACCTCGTGCGGGTAGATGGGCTGGACGACACAGCGGCGTCGTGCGTGGCGGGACGGCTGATCGGCGGGTCGGCCTCGACGGAGTTGCTCGGGCAACTGCTCCTGCGGGCGGGCGGGCGCGAGGAGGCGAAGACGTCGCTCGCTGCGACGATCGAGAACGCCGCCCAATCCTGCGCCTGACAGTGAATGGGTGAGCGATTTGGTCGCGATACAACACCAATACATCTCCCATGTAGGAGAGTGATTGGGGAAAAAGCTCCGAAGCTCCCGAATCGGCTGTCAGTTGCCGATTCATCACGTATGAATGGGAGTGGAACCACCGGCTCGATCAGGAGTCGGCTGGGTCCTCACCACTACTCGAGGAGGGAAGCTTCGTGAAAAGAAGAATGAAAGGCCGTCGCGCTGCAGCGGCGGTTCTGACCGGAGGCCTTGCGGTCACCGGGCTCGCCCCGGCCGCCGGGGCGTCACCGCAGGCACCACAGGCACCATCTCAGAACCTCGTGATGGACTGCCTCGCGGGAACCATCGGACTTGCCGGGGGCATCGGAACCGGCACCGGCATCGGGTTCAACCTCGCGTTGTGGGGGACGGGCTATGGCTCGCTCACCATCGGGCGGTACGCCTGCAACATCGTGTCCGGCGGTGTGCGAGGCGCGACGGGTGCCAAGGGTGCGACCGGTGCCGCTGGTGCCGCTGGTGCCAAGGGTGCAACGGGCGCTGTTGGTGCTCAGGGTGCGACCGGTGCCGCTGGTGCTGCTGGTGCGACGGGTGCGACGGGCGCTTCTGGTGCTCAGGGCGCGACCGGTGCCACTGGTGCTGTCGGTCCGGCTGGCCCGCAGGGCCCGGCTGGTCCTGCCGGCGCTACCGGTGCTGCTGGCGCTAACGGTGCCGCGGGTGCGACTGGTGCGACCGGTGCCGCTGGTGCTGCTGGCGCTAACGGTGCCGCGGGTGCGACTGGTGCGACCGG
>OEIV010000091.1_pt1 | contig 56734 bp, 43 predicted proteins | sample 1539231 | NCBI WGS metagenome assembly OEIV01 (sample SAMN03794762, study PRJEB22550) | activated sludge metagenome | feature: wastewater treatment plant; material: activated sludge; isolation source: Wastewater treatment plant of a petroleum refinery complex | place: Argentina: Buenos Aires ...
TCACGGGCAGTTTGCGCGGCAGGCGGGGCGTGGACGATTCACGCTCGCGGCCACGGTCGTGACGATTCTCGGCGGCGTGTGCGAATTCGGCGTGAGTTTCCTGATGGCGAGACTGATCGTGCCGTGATCGCGTCGTCATCCGCGCGGATGGAACTTCTTGTGAACGCTGCGCAGGCGCGCGCTGTCGACGTGGGTGTAGATCTGCGTGGTCGCGATGTCGGCGTGCCCCAGCATCTCCTGCACGACGCGCAGGTCCGCGCCGCCCGAGAGCAGGTGCGTCGCAAAGGAGTGACGCAGGGTGTGCGGATGCACGCCGCGCAGGCCCGCCAGCTGTGCCGCGTCGGTCACGATGTTCCACACGCTGTCGCGGCCCAGCGGCCTTCCGGTGCGCGAAAGGAACAGCTTCCCCTTGTCGCGACCGTCCGGGCGCAGCAGCGTCGGGCGGCATTCGTCGATGTACCGCGCGATCGCGGCGCGCGCGGGCGAGCCCATCGGCACGAGCCTGGCCTTGTCGCCCTTGCCCACGACACGGACCACGCCGATCTCGCCCACGATGTCCTGACGCTCGACGCGCGTGATCTCGGTGGCGCGCAGCCCGCTGGCGTACAGAAGCTCCAGCATCGCGCGATCGCGGATCCACAGCAGCGCGTCGATGCCGTTCTTGGGGTTCTCGGGCGGGCGCGGCGCCGCGAGCAGCTCGCGCAGCTGGCGCGGCGAGAGCACGTCGGGGAGCGACTTCCAGCGGTGCGGGCGCTCCAAAAGTTCCGTCGGGTCCTTCTCCATCCGCCCGCGCGACAGGAGCCAGCGATAGAAGACCTTGATCGTCGCCAGGTGGCGAACCACCGACGCGGGCGACAGCGACCGCGCCGTGCGCAGCGACGCGACGTGCGTCGAAAGATGCCGCGGCGTGGTGTGGACCGGGTCGCTCACGCCCGCTTCCGCGAGGTCCGCGAGCAGCCCGTCAAGATCACGCGCGTAGGCGTCAAGCGTGTGACGCGACGCCCCCACCTCCACTCGCAGGTACGCCACAAACGCCTCACGCGCTTTCAGCGAAGGCTCGGGAAGAGGAGGCGGGCTTGGGGTCGCCAGCTCGCGCGAGGCGACGATTCGGCGCGGCACGCCCGATTGTTGGCGGGCCGATGGACAGGCAGAACTCCGCTGCAAAGTGTGCGGCCAGCGCGGGCCAGACATGCTCAGGTCGCTGTCGCCCGGCGAGCCGCATGTGCGCACCGATGACCATTGGCCAATTCCAACGCTCTACGACCGATGCCTGATGCCCGTTGCCTAATGCCTGATGCCTGATGCCTTTCTCTCAGCACCCCGCATCAAACGCGCCGGCGAAGAGGTCGTAGTCGTCGCCGTTCACAAACCCATCGCCGTTGAAGTCCGCGGCCTTACCCGCGGTGTCAAACGCCTCCGCGAAGAAGTCGTAGTCGTCTCCGTTGACGAATCCATTCTGGTCAACGTCCGCCGGACAATAGATCGGCACCGTCCACGCGCCGCGCCCCTGCGTTGCGACGACAAGACGGCGCCGGGCCGTCTCGAGTCGCAGATCGATCACGCACGCGTTGGGCAGCGAGCCCGGGGCGCGAGCGTATCGCGTCCAGGTCGCGCCGTCGTCAACCGACACGTACAGACCCGCGTCGGTCCCGGCGAAGATCCGCGGCAGCGCAGAGCGCGTGTCGACCGCCACGACGTTTACCGGCACATCGGGCAGCCCCGCGTCGAGCGCCTCCCAGGTCGCGCCCCCGTCGCGCGTGCGCACCACTTGCGAAGCGCCATACGCCGCCACGGCCAGGTACAGGGTGCGCGGATCGCCCGGATCGACGAACAGCTCGCGCGTCACTCGCGGCCACCCCGGGTTGTTCTGGCGAATGACCGTGAACGTCGCGCCGGAATCCGACGACGCGAGCACGCGCCCGTCATTCGTGGCGGCGTAGACGTAGTGAGAATCCGAGGGCGCGATCGCCAGCGCGCGGATGGCCGCCGAGCCGCCCGCCGTCAGGTCGACCGACAGGGTGTGCCAGTTCGTGCCGGAGTCGAGCGACTCCCACACGCGCTCGGTGGCGTACAGGAGACGGTTGTGGTCCGCGGGATCGATCAGGAATGGCGGGAGAAAACAGTTCCGCCCGCTGATCCCGCCGCCGATGAACGAAAAGCTTGCCCCGCCGTTGGTCGATCTCGAGATGCTCCCGGTTCCCTGCGATTCGGCGTACATGATGCTGGGGTCGGCCTGGTCGATCTGGGTCCAGCCGCCGTCGCCGCCGACGCGGTGGCTCCACGAGATCGAGGTGTCGGTGCGGAGCAGCGTGCCGTTGTCCTGGCTCCCGGCGAGGAAGATGTCGGTGTTGGAGGGGTGGGTCGAGAGCCCCGCGTAGTACTGCATGATGCGCAGGCCGGTGTTGAGGTTGGCCCACGCCGAGCCCTCGCGACGGAACAGCCCACCATCGCAGCCGACGACCGGGCGCGACGAAGCGTCGAACTGGATGTCGTGGCAGTCAACGTGCGGGATGTTCGTGCCCGACCACGACGCGCCGGCGTTGGTCGAGACATACAGCTCGAGCCCGGCGGCGTAGACGAGATTCGGGTTGACGGGAGACACACCGATGGTGCAGAGGAACCAGCCGTAGCTGGATTGGATCGAACCGATGTTGAGGTTGTTCCAGGTCGCGCCCGCGTCGTCGGACCGATACGCCCCCAAGGTCGAGGCCGAACCCCCCGCGGCGTCGGCGGGGTTGGCGATCAGCGTGTAGAGCCGGTTTCGGTTGGTGGGTGCGATCGCCAGCGCGATCCGTCCGGGCGCCGCAGGCAGGCCGCCCGCGAGCTTGATCCAAGTCGCGCCGGAGTCGATCGACTTGTAGATGCCGTTGCTGGCGTCGCCGAAGATGAAGCCGATGGCGGCGTAGAGCACGGTCGGGTCGGCGGGGTCGAGAACTAGGTCGGTGCAGTCCAACTGCGGCAGGCCGCCGGAGAGCTGGGTCCAGGTCGCGCCTGAGTCGGTCGACCTGAACACGCCGCGCGGGCCGTTGGCCAGCGGGTGCCCCTTGGCCGCCGCGGGCGCGGGGAATCCGCCGGCTCGCGTCACGCCCGCGTACAGCACCGATGGTGTGGCAGGATTGATCGCAATCCGCGAGATGCAGCGACCGGCGAACGTGCCCTGCGCCAGCAGCGTCCAAGTTGCGCCCGCGTCCATCGACTTCAGGATGCCCTGGCCCGGGCGTGAGTGGTTGGCGAAATTCGCCTCGCCCGTGCCGGCGTAGATGATGCTCTCATTGGAGGGATCGATCGCCAGTGCGCCCATTGCGGTGGTCGCCTCAAAGTCCGTCAAAGGCGCCCACGAGCCTCCCGCGTCCGCCGACTTCCATACCCCGCCGTCGGCCCCGGCGGCGTAGATCAAGTTCGGATTCGACCTGGAGCACGCGACCGCGGAGACACGCCCCACGTACTGATAACCAGAGACCGCGCTCCGCGTGTGCCCAAGTTCAGTCCAGACCTGGGCCCGGGCCGACGACGTGACCCAGACCGCGGCCCACACCGCGGCCGAGACCCACGCGAGGCTCACAAGCAGGCGCGAGCCCGCGGACAACGTGCGTGAAAGTCGTGGCATGGACGCCTCCCTCATGTGCTCAAGGCCAGTCTACTGAGGCGTGATCCACGAACCAAGACGCTTGCCCGGAACGTCCGCGGCAAATCGCACCCGGAAAGAAAGAAGCCCGGGTCGCGTGGGCGACCCGGGCTCGGAGCTACGGAGGTTGTCCTATCTCAGCCTCGGATTAGCCGAGGAGCTGGAGGACGGTCTGCGGCTGGCTGTTGGCCAGCGAGAGGATGTTGGTCGACGCCGACACGAGGATCTGCGAACGGGTGAGGTTCGCGGTCTCGGAGGCGAAGTCCGCGTCACGAACGACGCTCTGAGCCGCCGCGGTGTTCTCGGCCGCGATGTTCAGGCTTCGGATCGTGGCGCCGACGGTGTTGCGCTGGAAGGCGCCCAGTCGGCCGCGGAGGGTGGAGACCTGTCCGATGGCGGCCTCGACGACCTTCTGGGCGTCGTTGAGGTCACCGCTGACGAGGTTCATGCCCTTGCCCGAGCCCAGGGCCGAGAGGTAGCCGCCGGCGTCGGTGTTGCCGAGCTTGCGGGTGGCGACGTCGCCGATGCCGATGGCGACCTTGCCGGCGATGTCGACGCGGCCGGCGAGCTGGAAGTCAGCGCCGCCGCCGGTGATCGTGAAGGCCGGGCCGCCGGAGGTGCCCACGTTGCCGAGGGACTGCGACGTGCTGGTGTCGAGCGTGACCTCAACATCGAGGAAGTCGGTGTTGATGCGGGCGGTCTTGCCGCGGGTGACGGCCGAAATGCCGTTGATCGTGGCCGCGAGGTCCTGGCCGCTGTCGGTCAGGCCGTTGCCGGCGGAGGTATCGTCCCACTGGGCGAGCGCGGAACCCTGCGCGTCGGCGAAGTCGTCGTCCTCGAGGTTGTAGATGCCCTCGTTGGTGGCGACCGCGATGCCGCCGTCGTCGATGACCTTGACCGAGACGAACTGGTCAGAGCCGAACTCGGAGCTGTTGAGGACGATGCCGGTGCCGGAGACCGTGGCCTCGACGCCGGTGACGTCGCTGAAGCTGTTGATGGCGTCGGCGATCTTGCTGAGGCTGGTGCCCGAGGCGAAGGTCAGCTCGCGAGAGCCGAGGTTTCCGCCGATCTCGACGACGAACGACGAGGTGGCGCCGCCCAGATCGATGGACGTGGCGCCCATCGAGAGGAAGAAACCGCCCTGCTGGGCCGAGGCGGTGACCGCGACGTCGATGTTCAGCGAATCGCCGCTGAACTTCGCGCTGTTGACGCGGTAGTCGCTGACGCCCGCGACGACGCCCGAGGACTTGAAGTCAAAGTTGCCGTTGAGGAGCTTGATGCCCTGGAAGCTGGCCGAACCGGCGATGCGGTCGATGGTCTGCAGGATCGAGTCGACCTGCAGCTGGTTCGCTTCCTTCTCCGAGCGCGAGAGGCCGGCGTTGCTGGCGGTGGTGGGGACCAGGCCCTGGGGCTCGGTCCGAAGGCTCGGCACCTCCTGCAGGGCGCCCTCGGCGATGTTCACGACCTGATCGGCACGCTCGGCGTTGCTGATCGCGGCGTTCATGGACTTGAGCTCCGAGCGCAGGTTCTCCGAGGCAATCAGACCCGCCGGGTCGTCCTTGCCGCGGTTCACCTTCAGGCCCGTGCTGAGTCGCTCGAGCGCGGTGCTCAGGCCCGAAGAGTTCTGGGCCAGCACGCGCTGGGCAATCAGCGACTGAACGTTCGTATTGATCCGACTCATTGAGGATCCTCCGTGAACTGCTCCGGCGGTCGCTCGTCGCGGGTCCGCCCTCGACCTGTGGCCCCCGAGGCCCACGCCCCGACGGGGGGACCGGCCGAGAACGCCGGTCCGCGCCGCGCCCGGATTCCGTCCCGGGCCCGACGTGCCCATGCCGAACTCTCGACATGGACGATTCCGCATCGACGCGATGAAGAGCTCAATTCACTCTGGGAGAGATTCCCCGGTGCGTTTTGGCAACAAATCCGCCACTTTCCCGCGCGGAACCAGCAAAAACGACCGCACCCCTCAGGACTTTCCCTGGGGGTGCGGCGGTTATTCGGACGTTCTTTCTCTACCCAGTTTCTTAGCCGAGCAACTGCAACACCTGTTGCGACTGCTGGTTCGCCAGGCCCAGCACTGTGGTGCCCGCGCTGGAGAGAATCTGGGCCCGCGTCAACATGCTCGTTTCCTGCGCGAAGTCGGCGTCGCGGATCTGCGACTGGCTGGCCGACAGATTCTCGTACGACGACTGGAGCGAGCGGACGTTGGTCTGCAGGATGTTCTTCTCGAACGCGCCGAGTCGCCCGCGCATCACCGAGATCTCGTCGATCGCACGGTCCAGGATGGAGCTGGCGATGGTGAAGTCGCCGCTGGCGACGTTCTCGGCGATGCTGTTACCTTGCCCGGTTTTGAGGGAGGACAGGAAGGCCAGCGCACCGGTGGAATCCTGGGTGCCGCCGATATTCGAGGCCGCCACCGAGGGGATGCCCAGGTTCGCCTGTTGCAGGGCGGTGACGTCCTGGCCGATCTGGAAGAGCGCCCCGCCGCCGGTGATATCAAAGGTCGAGTTGGCGGCGGTGGGATCGGTGGCGAAGTCCTCGGTGAGGAGCAGTTCCAGCCCGAGCGAGGTCGAGTTGACGCTGACCCGCAGGCCCTTGCCCGAGGCGAGCGTGCCGTTGACGAGGGCGGCGACGTCCTGTCCCTCATCGCGCTGGGAGGCGACCAGTGCCGTATTCGACCAGTCAAAGGGCGGACCCATGTCGATCTCGGCGTTGCCGTCGAGCTTGTAGGTGGCCCAGCCGTCGTTGCTGGGGTCGGATGGGCCTCCCAGGCGCTTGACGGAGACGAAAGCGTCGGAGCCGAACTCGGCGGACTTGAAGACGACGCCGGAAGCGGCGTTGCCGTTGATGAGTTCGGCTTCGATGCCGGTGAGGGCCGAAAGGTTGTTGACGGCCTGGACGAGCTTGTCGAGGGTCTGGTTGGAGGGCAGGGTGATCTCCTGCACGCCGCTGGGCCCGGTGATCTGCAGGGTCATGGCCGAGAGGGTGACGCCGGCCGGGGTTGTGTTGCCGTTGTAGTAGAGGGCGCCGGTCTGGGCGCTGGCGACGACGTCCACGTCGACGGAGAGGACGTTGTTGCCGACGCGGCTGGCGTTCCAGATGGTGGCTTGGGCGATGGCGCTGACGTGCATCGCGGAGGTCTGGTAACCCAGGCTCCCGTTGAGGAGCTTGAGCCCGCCGAAGGTGGCGGTGTTGGCGATGCGGGTAATCGAGTCGATGGCCGAGTCGATCTGGAGCTGGTTGGCGTTACGTTCATCGACGGAATTCGCGCCGGTGTTGGCGGATTCGACGATGAGGGAGCGGATCGAATTGAGGAGGTCGTTGACCTCGGCCAGCGACGCCTCGGTGGTCGAGATCATCGCGCTGGCGCGCTCCGCGTTCTTCATGCCCGTGTTCACGCCCTGGATGTCGGAGCGCAAGCGTTCGGAAATGATGAGCCCGGCGGGGTCGTCGGCACCGCGGTTGATGCGGAGTCCGGTCGAGAGCCGCTCCAGGCGGAGCGAGAGCTCCTTCTGCGTTCGCGACAGGTTCGACTGCGCGACGACGCTGGGGATGTTGCTGTTGATCCGGGCCATGGCAATCCTCCGTGATTGCGGCGAACCAATGCCGAGGAACAGGCCGGCGAGCTATCCGCGCCGGCGGTGAGTGACCAGAGACGAGTTACGCAAACCGCGTGCCATCGGCGGCGCGGGCGGTGGTGGTCTGGATGGGTGGCGCGGCGGAGGCCAGGCGGGAGCGTGATTCGCTCCGCAACTTGGCCGGACCGGGCGAGATCGAAGACCCCAGGGCCGTCACATCCTCGCGGGCGATGCGTGCGGCCTGCTGGTTTTCCCTTCGGATGGCCTCGTACACCTCCTTGCGGTGTACGGCGATCCGAGTCGGGGCCGTGATCCCGAGGCGAACCTTGTCGCCGCGGATATCCACGACCGTGATCTCGATCTCATCTCCGATCATGATCGTCTCGTCGCGCTGACGGGAAAGGACGAGCATGAAAGAACTCCTTGGCGGGCGTCGAACGCACGCTGCGTCCGCGCCGGCGCTTCGTCCGGTGAAGGGGTCGAACACACGAGCAGGAAAAGCGGTCGAGAGCGATCCCCGGCCCAGCGCCGGGAACCGGCCTACGCGGGGATCGCGCGGGCCGCGGTGACCTTCACGAGGGCGTGACGGGTCGTCCACCGCTTCTCGGCCAGGACGGCCTGCTCGCCGACCCGGTTCAACGTGTTCACGATCAACGGGCCCTGAAGATTGCCCGTCAGCGTCTGGTCAACCTTGTTGACGATGACAAAGACCTGGACATCCTCAAGCTTCCCGAGCGACAGCTCGCTCATCTGCTCCGGGCGGATCGGCACCGAGTAATCGGGCACGAACAGCGACGGGTCCGTCACCACGAATGCCAGGCTCGGCTCGTCCAGCGACTGCAACCAGAAAAAGCACGAGTCCTGCCCCGGTTCAAGGAGGCAGTACCTCGTGTGGCCAGAGAACCCGAGTAGTCCCTTCGGGAAGGTGATCACGCGGTCCTCCGCGATCTCGATCACTCCGAAGCGTGTCGTCCGCACTTCCATGGTGCGCTCCGCAATTCGGCCCGACCCCGAAGGGATCGACTCCCGCGCGTCCACGCGCGGGCGACGTCCTGTCTTCCACGCCGGCGCGGCCGAGACGCCGACGGCGTTTGGTTCCACCCCGGCGACCGGGCCTCCGCCCGTCCGCCAGACCGCGGCTAGCTCAGGAAATCCAGCAGCGTCAGCCTCGAACTGATCGCCGTCGCCTGAAGCCCCGCCTGAAGCTGCGTCTGGAGCATCGAGAAGCGGCTGGCCGCCTCCGTGTAATCCACATCCCGCAGCGAACTGCGCACCTGCTCGTCGAAGGTCGTGCGGTCCTCCTCGGCCCGCTGGGCGAAATCGACGCGCTGGGAATATCCGCCGACCACCCCGCGAGTCTCCGCCAAGAGGTCGATGGACGTTCCCAGGCTGTTCCCAGCAATGCCAATGCCAACCGTGTCGTCATGCTCCAATCCATCCCGCAGGTCGATCAGGTCGCTGAAAATCCCGCTCACGCGCACTTTCGCGCGATCTTCACCGACGAAACTTGCGCTGCTCGCGACGTAGCGCCCGCTGATGAAGCCCAGGTCTTCGGCCGCCTCGGAGTTATTGCGCGGCGAAACCGCGATCGCGCCGGCAAAGCTCGCGTCCTGGGTCAGCACGACCCCGTTGCTCGTCGCGCCCAGCGAGGCAACCAGCGCATCGGTCGGCAGACCCGCCGCCGCCAGCTGCGTCGCCGCCTGGCTGTTGATGCGATCGACGAGCGTCTGCACGTTCACGACATCCTGCGGCCGCAGGTCGATATCGATCTTGGTCTGGCCCGCGTTGCCCAACGTGATCGTGAAATCGATGTCCAGCGACGGATCGGCGTTGCCCGTGGTCGGGTCGATCGAGCCATCCTTGATCTGCACGCCGCGACCGAAGTTGAACGCTGAGAGCAGGCTCGACGCGGTCATGGAGCGGATGCCGAGGTTCGCCGCCGTGGGGTTTGTCGCGTCGGTCTCCTCAATCGACAGCGCGCCCGCCGAGCCCGCCGACAGCAGGTTCACCACGTCGATCCCGGTCCCCGCGGCGTTAATCTCCACACGGACGCCGACGCCCGCGGCCTCGATCAAGCCCTTCACATCACCCAGCGTCTGCGCGCCCGAGAGGTCGACCGTCGCGCTCCCGCGGTTGTTCGAGATCTTGATCGAGCCCAGCGACTGCGACAGCCCCGCCAGCGCACTCACCGGCGTGCGCCACGTCAGCTTGGGCGAGAGGCCCAGCGCCGCCGTCGCGCCCGCGGGGAAGACCTGCGAGTCGTCCGCGTTCGCCAGTCCCAGGTCCTCGGCGGTCACGCCGGTGCCCTGGTCATAGAACTGCAGCGACCCGCCGGTCGCGATATCGATCGAAAGCGAGCCGTCCGAAACGCCGATACCGCCGGCGCCCAGCACCGTGACGCTGTTGTCCGCTTCGTACTGATGGATCGCGCTGGTCAGCGAGTCGATCACGTCGCCGATGGTGTCGGCCCCGGAAAGATCGACCGCGACGCGGGTTCCGCCGTTGAACGAGAACTCGACCGAGCCGAGCGTGATGCCCAGCCCGCGCGCCCCTGACGCGTCGGAGAGCCTGGTGTCGGCTGTAAGCGCCGGATCAAGATCGACATTGCCCGCGACCTTGGCCGATGCGGCGGCGAACGCCTCGGCGTTCCCGAGCGTGATCGGCACCGACTGGGCCAGGCCGAGCTCGGTATAGAGCCCGCCCCCCTGCCCCTGCCACAGGTACGCGCCGTTCTTCTCCACGAACGGCTGCACGCTGGTCGTCGCACCGCCGAAGATGTACCCCGCCACCCCCTGGCGGTTCATCGAGTTGTAGATGGATGTGATCATCGAGCTCACGATCGCGGCCTGCTGCTTCCGCTGGGTCGCGTCGCTGGGCGTGCTGATCTGCTGGAGCGCGATGTCCTTGGCGTCGAGCGCCGTGTCGCCCGCCTCGCCCAGTACCGTGTCCAGCATCCCGAGCGAGGCGCCGGCGTGCTGGATGTTCCGCTGGCGCTGCGTGGATCGCTCGATCCGATCATCCAACTCCGCGATCGTGGCGGCCTTGACCGCGTCGTCGCTCGTCTTGTTCACGCTCCGCCCTGTCGCCAGCTCAACTTGCGCGCGGTAGAGATCGAGATTCGTCTTGGTGATGTTGGCCAATGTCAACTGCTTCATCAGCAGGTTGGGAACACGCGCAAGACCGGCGGGGTAGACGCTCATGGTTCACTCGTGCATTCGCAATCCGCGTGCCGGAAAGTCAGGAAGTGATCAAGTGGCAAGGTGGTCGGGTGGACGAGCCGGCTCGCGGATGCACAGGCTGACTTCTCGCTGCTCGCTCGCGCAAGCCCTTCCACCGCTTCACTTCTCCTCTTCCCCCCTGTCCCGCTGCTCCGCTGTCTGTCTGCCTCGCTGCTTCGCACTTCTTGCGAGGGAGGGCGTTTCATCTTTTCACTTCGCCGCTTTGCCACTTCGCCAAGTCGCCACGTCGTTTCGACGGTGCCCTACAACAGGTTGATCAACGTCTGCGTTAGTTCATCCGCGATCGAGATCAGCCGGGCCGCCCCCTGGTATTGGCGCTGGAAATCGAGCAGGTTGACCGACTCTTCGTCGATCGACACGCCGCTGATCGCGGCCCGCTGGGCCTCCAGGCTCTGGCGGATGATGCCGGTCGAGTTGGCGCGCGACTCGCTCGACTTGGCGGCCACTCCCACGCCCTGCACGCTGTCGGACCACGCACCCCGGATGGTCCGCCCGCCCAGGTCGCCGACCGCCTGGTCCTGGAGGTTGACGATCGAGAGCGCCGTGCCGTTCTCGACCAGCGAGCCGTTCACATAGCGCCCGCTCATCAGTTTGGTCGGGTCGCTCGCCAGGTCGCTCCGCACCGCGATGTCGCGGGCGCTCGTGCCCTCAAAGAACGAGTTGACGCCCATGACCGCCAGCGCGCCGGACGAATCGTCCGCGAACGACACCTCAAACCCGGCGTCCGCGTCGACCTTCAGGCGTCCGTCGGACGTGAAGCTCGCGGACAAGCCCGGGACAGCGTCGAGCGCCGCGCGGATGTCCTCCGCCGTCGTGTCATCATCGAACCCCGCCGTGCCGTCCGCCTTCTTGCCGTCCAAGTCGACGTCGATCCGCACGGTCTTCATCGTTCCCGTGCTGGTCTGCTTCACGTTCACGAGGAACCCGCCGTTGACCGACTTGAAGGGCAGGTCGGCGAAGGTCTGGTTGTTCGGGTCGTTGAGCGCCAGCGAGCGATCGCCCAGCGCGATCTTCAGTGTGCCCTGGGCGCTCGCGGGGTTGGTGACGTTCGCGCCCGTCGAATGCAGCTTGTTGATCTGAAAGATGATCTGGGCCGCGAGGTCGTCCAACTCTCCGATGATTTTGTCCGCCGTCGCGCCGCGCGACTCCAGCAGGCCGCCGATTTTGCCCGACGTCACGGGCAGGTGCTCCTGGTCGGCCTTGACGACGACGTCGACCACCACGCGCCCGTTCTCCGACGCTTTTTCGAGCTCCAGCCCGCGCGAGGTCGAGCCCTGCACGATCGGCGTCGAGCCCACGAGGATGTCCACCATCCCGCTCGATTGCTCGACCACCGACACGTCGATCAGCTTCGAGAGCTCGGTGATCGCCTGGTCGCGTTGATCCCTCAAGCCCGCGGCCTGGAAACCCGCCACCTCGCTGTCGGCGATCTCCTGGTTCAGACGCGCCACCATCCCCAGCATCTCGTCGGCGGCCTTGATGCTCGCCGCCAGCTCCGTATCCACCTGATCGCGAGTGTTTGCCAGGTCCTGGCGCAGTCGCGTGACAAACGACGCCAGCCGCTGCCCGCCCTGCACAACCACCGCCGACGACTTGGTCTGGTTGGCGCGCTCCGACCACGACGAGAAGAACGCCGTGAGTTCGCTGGAAAGGTCGTAGTCCGAAAGCTCGCCGATCGTGGATTCGATGGCGGCATTGATCGCCAGCGCCTGCTGCGCACCCGCCTCGTCTGAGACACTCGTCCACAGGCGCCCCTGCAGCGCCATGTCGATCTGGCGCCGAACCGCCTGCACTCCCACGCCGCGACCGACGGACCCGCTCAGCGAAGTCGTGTCGCCCGCGACCGGGTAGAACGTCGCGACCTGGCGGGTGTAGCCGGCGGTGGTGGCGTTGGCCATGTTCTGGCCGGCGACCGTGAGGCCGATCTGGCTCGCGGAGAGGGCGGTGCGCCCGATGTTCATCGCCGCGGAAAGTGTCATGGCTATCTCCCATCACCGGCGCGGGCCGCCGGCGCGAAATCGCAGGGCTCGCCTCATCGGACCAGATCGACGGCCGCCGCCAGGGCCGGGGTCGCCTCGATCACGCCGCGCCGCCCGTAGGTCCCCGCGTGGCTGAGCCGCCGCCCCACATGCCGCATCAGCCCCTCGATGTGGGCCGACAGCGCCGCCGTGGCGGCCTTGAGCGAGCTTTCCTCATGCCGCACGCGCTCGATCAATCCGCGCAGCTCCTGGGCCTTGGCCTTGAGCGCCTCGCGCTGCGCTGCGGGCAGCACCTCGAGCAACGTGCCCAGCCTGGGCAGCGGCGCGTTGACCGCGCTCCCTGCGTCCGGGCCGAAGCGCTTCCAAAGCGCCCGCACGACCTCCTGCCGCGTCTGTTCGATCGCCGCCAGGTTCGCCATGAGATGCCGCTGCGCCTCCAGCGCGCGCTCGACGCCGCGCGGGTCCGCGTGGCGCACCGCGTCGCGATGCTGCTCGATCAAGACCAGCCACTTCTGGTGCTCGCGCGTCATCTCCGCGAGGATCTCCGCCAGCTTCGACATCTCGGCGTCCGCGTTCATGGCCGTGCTCCCGCTCATGCCGTCACCCCTGCGCTTACCCCGCGCCGCAGATCGCGCGTCAGGCGTTCCACCAGCGGGAACCGCTGCGCCCGCGTCAGCTCCTGCGCCAGGTTCGCGTCCTGCATCGCGCGAAACTGCTTCTCCGCCGGGCCCGGCCCGAAGGGCGGCGGGCTCTGCTCCGCCTCGCGCCACTCCTTCAGCAGCGGCTGCACCAGCGCCACCGCGACCAGGTCCCGCGCGATCCGCGTCGCCTCGTCCTCGCTCACGGGCTTGGACCGCTCGCCCGCCAGCACCCGCGAAAACTGCGACTGCTTCCGCCCAAGCTCGCCCGACGCCTCGCCCGACGCGCGCGTCGACATCAGTTCGGCCCCGGCGCTCATCATCATCGGTCCCGTCACCATTGCGCTCCCTCCGCTCAGTCGATGACGAGCTTTCCCTGAAGCTGACCGCCCTTGGCCAACATCTGAAGGATCTCCACCTGCTGATCGATCGGAATGTCCAGGCGGTTGAACGCCGCCAGGAGGTCCGCCAGACGAGCCGCCTGCGACGTGCTCGTGTCGCGCGGCGTGATGCTCATCCATTTCTCCCGGTCGATCAGCGGGTCCTGGGGCGTCGGCGTGGGCGGGGGTGTCGTGGTCGTGATCGTCAGGTCGCGGTGCGTGATCGCCACCGGGCTCACCGTCACGTCCGCCGTCAGGATGATCGCCCCCGAGCGCCGATTGCAGATCACCATCGCCGGCAAGCCCAGCAGGCGCGGGTTCACCTCGGTCGACATGATGTCCGCGATGAACGCCGCCCGCTGCGCCCGCTCCGCCTTCGGGATCGTCACCCGGATCGTCCGGTCGTCCACCACCTCCGCCACCGGCGGCTCGGCGTCGCCCGGATTGGCCCGCTGCTGGTCGTTGATCGTGCTCACGATCTGCGTCGCGCTGGGCCAGCCCGCGAAGTGCGGCTGGATGATCATCTCAAAGACGTCCTTCACCTCAGGCATCCGGATGTCGCGAACCATCCGCGCGCCCAGCCGAACCTTCCCCACCGTCGGCGTCGCCGCGTCCACGTCGATCGCGCCCTCCGCCAGCGCGAAGTGCTCATCGCCGACGTACGGCCCCATCAACGGGCACAGGCTCAGCCGCCCGCCCTTCAGGCTCTTGCAGCTGTTGATCGCCACCACCTCGACATCCAGCGTGTCGTCGGCCAGCGCGCCCGTCGCGGGCACCACCACCGTCACCGACACCACCGCCACGTTCTTGACTCCCTGCAGCTCCTTGAGCGCACCCGGCTCGTTGCCGTTGTTACGCAGCCACTGAGCCAGCGGGCGCGCCATCGACAGCTCCTTCCCGCTGTCGCCCGTCCCGGGCAGGCCCATCACCAGCCCCAGCCCGCGCAGCACGCTCTCGCCGTGCCCCTTCAGCCGCGTCAACTCTTGCACCGTCGTCGCCGAACTCGGCGCGATCAACAGCAGCGACGCCATCGCCGCCGCAAGCACCGCCAGCCGCGCCATCGCGTCCGCCAACCGCGCCCGCACAACCCGCGCCATCGCGCCGATTTGGCGTGCGGAATCTGAACAACATTGATCCGGCGTCAGCGAGTGCATGGCACGACCTCCGTGTCGTGCCTACGCAACGCCCGTGCCATCCTCGGCTCGCTCAGAACCCGAACACCGCCTCGAGCAGCCGCGGGATGAACCCCTTGGTCGATGAGTCCTTGACCTGCCCCTCGTTCCTGGCGATCAACGTCAGGTTGGCCAATTGGCTCGACAGCACGGTGTTCGACGTCGTCACGTCCTCGCGCCGACACTCGCCCGCGAGGATGTAAGTCTGCGTCTCTTCGTTGCTGGCGATGGTCTTGCGCGCCTCCAGCACCAGCACGCCGTTGGGCTTCACGTCGATGATCTTCGCCGTCACTTTGGCGACGAATCGGTCTTCGCGCTCGTACTTGCCCTCGCCCTTGAACTTGTTGTTCCCGGTGACACCCAGGTCGGCCTGGCTCGTCGTGTCGCCGTTCTCCACCTGCAATTCCAGCAGCTTCTCCAGGCTCGGGAACTTCTCCAGCGCCGCCTTGATCGAATAGTCCTTCTTCGTATCCAGCTTCTGGTCGCTGGTCTGCTTGCTGTTCTCGTCGATCACGATCGTGATCTGGTCGTGGACCGCGTAGGTCTTGGGCTTGGGCGCCTGCACCGCCATCAGGCTCACGCCCGCCAATGGCCCCGCCGGATCACGCGGCAGCTCATTTTCCGACGCCGGCGGCGCGGGCTCGCGCATGAAAAGGCTCTGCGCGTGCAGCGTCCCCGCCATCCCCGCCATCAGCACCACCGCCGCCACGCGAGCCTTCATGCACGCCTCCATCGTTCATTCCTCCGTCGTGGCCGGTTTGGCCGTGGGAGCGGCCGCCTTCTTGGATCGGCCCCCGCCCGTGCCCGCGGGCGCCAGCTTCTGATCCGCCAGGTCCGCGAAGTTCCGGGCCCGCTCGTCGCGCGCCCGCCTGGCCGTCCGATCTTCGTCGGTCGCGATCGTGGGCACGCTCGCCGTCCGCACCGGCGTCGGCTTCGCTTCCTTCACCCTCGCCTCGCGCGCCCCGGGCGCCAGGGCGTCATCGCCGCCGGTCGACGCCAGCACCGCGATCCCCGGCGCATCCATCCGCGCCTGGAACGTCCGCGCCGAGCCCACGGGCTGCAGCGTCACGAGTTCGCCCAGGCGTCCGTCGCCCAGCGCCCGCGCGGTGGTCTTCAGCACAAACGACCCGTTCACGCAGTGAACCCGCACCAACTCGCCCCTCTTCACCACCAGCGGCGCCTGCACGTCCGACGCCTCCAGCACCTTGCCCTGGGGAAGCGCCGCCTTGGCGACGCGCCCCACCGCGTCCTCGACCGAGACGCAGTCGACCGTGTGGGGAAGCCAGCGTTCCTCGCCCGTCAGCTTCGCGGCCGTTACCTCTTCGCCGCGCTTGAGTTCGCCCGACAGCACCGCCGCCACGCGCCGAACCCGAACGCCCACGCGCACTGTTCCCGACGCCGCGATCCGATCCCCCTCATACAGCGTCACACTCACCGGCTGCTCGGGCGAGCTCCCCACCAGGGTGATTTCCGACGCTCGCCCCAGCGTGCTCGTGCGCAGCAGTTCGGCGTCACGATCCTCGAAGGTCAATCTCACGTCCGCCGACGTTACGCCCAGCGCCGCGATGATTCGCTCCTCGATCAAGCGCCGCACGATCGGGCCGTCCGGGATCGGCAACGGCTCCTTGCCCGCCCGCGCCGCCGGCGCCTTGGGCTTGGCCGCCTCCGGTTTCCCCACCCACACGCGGCATGATCCGCCGCGAAGTTCCAGCCGACCCCAGTTCACGTCGTCGCGTACCTCCAGCAGCCCGCGGATCGTCTCGACCGAAACCGTCGATTCGCCCGCGCCCGCGTTGCTCAGCACCACGATCCCGCCGAGCTTGCCCGCGTCCTCGCCCGAGATTTCCGCGACGTCCGCCAGCGTGATCGGGCCGGGCGACGCGCGTTCGACGCTCTCGCGCACCCGGATCGAATCTTGCGCCCGCGCCACGCCGACCACGAGCACGCTCCACGCGCACGCCGCCAGCAGAAGAATGATCCGCGTTCCACGCGTCATGACGCTGTCCCCTGCGCGAGTCTCGGATTACTGGCGGAGCTGCGCGACGCTGCGCAGCGTCTCGTCCGCCGTGCGGATGGTCTGGCTGTTCATCTCGAACGCCCGCTGGGTGCGGATCATCTCGATCAACTCGCGGGTGGGATCGACGTTCGAGCTTTCGAGAAACCCCTGCTTGAGCCGCCCGCGCCCGTCGGTGCCCGGCTCGCCCAGGTTGGGGTCGCCCGACGCCGCCGACTCGCGGTACAGGTTCTCGCCCAGTTGGATCAGCCCCGCGGGGTTGACGAACGTCGCCAATTGCAACTGCCCGGCCTCCTGCGGCTCGGTCGAGTCCGCCGTCGTGTACGTCACCCGCCCGTCCGATCCCACGGAGACACCCGTGGCTTCGGGCGGGATGGTGAACGACGGCTGCACCCGCCGCCCCTGGTCGTTGGCCAGCACCAGCTCGCCGTCGGAGTTGAGCGACAGATTCCCAGCGCGTGTGTAGGCAAATCCGCCTTGCTCGGGCTCGACCTGCACCTGCAGGAAGCCCTCGCCTTCGATCATCACGTCGAGCGTGCGTCCCGTCGACAAGGGCGCGCCCTGCTGGAAATCCAGCTGCGTCCCCGAGACCGCCACCCCCTGCCCGATGTACAGGCCGGTGGGGCGCTGGTCGCCGATCGCGTTCTCTGTACCCGGCTGGGCCTTCTCGATGTAGAGCAGATCCTGGAAGTTGGCGCGGCTGGACTTGAACCCCGCTGTGTTCACGTTCGCCAGGTTGTTCGCCGTTACGTCCAGCGCCGTGTTGAGCGCCGACAGCGCCGTGGACGCCGATTGAAGTGCGTTGATCGCCATTGTTCACTCCCCGCCTACGCGACCCGTCCCAGCGCGTTGATCGCGCGATCCATCATCCGGTCGTGGGCCCGGATCATGGCGATGTTGGCCTCCACCTCGCGCCCCGCGCTGGTGACGTCCATCAACGCCTTCACCGAGTCCACCGCCGACTGCTCCACATACCCCTGACGCACCAATCCCGTGCCCGTCGTCCGCGACAGCACCGCGTTGACCGGCGGCACGAAGACGTTCTTCCCCTGCTTGGGCATCCGCCACGGATCGGGGATGTGCAAGACCTCGATCCGCGCCACCTCGACCCCGCCCTGCTTGACCTTCCCGGTCGCGTCGATCTCGATCTTCCCTTCGCCGCCGAGCGGGATCGGGCCGCCCGCGGTGTCGAGAACCTGCAGCCCCGACGCCGCCATCACCAGGAGTCCGCTGGCGCTGCGCGTGAACCGCCCGTCGCGGGTCACGCGGATGGGGTTGATGGTGTCGCTGGCATCGCGCACCATGAAGAACCCATCCCCTTGGATCGCCACGTCGAGGTCCTGATCCGTCCGCTCCAGCGAGCCCTGTGTAAATGAGGTCTGGTTGGCGACCGGCAGGTTCCCGGCCCCGAGCTTCTCCAGCATCTGGTTCGAGGCCATCCCGAACAGGCCGTCCTCGTCCCGTGCCGCCGCCCGCAGCCGGACCGCCGGGATGTCGGGCTTGAAGCCCACCGTCTGCGCGTTGGCGAGGTTATTGGCCAGCACGTCCTGGCGATACAGGGCCGAGAGCGCCCCCGACGCCGAGATTTCCATGCCGTAGTTCATGACCAGCCCCGCCCGTGGCATCCCTGCCGACCATTCCGCGCCGGAATCCGTTCCGGGCGCGCGGCAATCCGCCGCGGACGGCTTTCTCACAAGCGGCGTGCCAACCCGCCGGCGACCCTTGCCACGCGCCCCGTGCGCCCTTCGCGCAAGCGCTGCGCCGCGCGGATTTCGTCCGCGCGATTTGACCGGAAGCCCTCCGGTCGGGACGCTATCGCGTCGTGGTCGGTCCCCCGTGTTGGGTTGGCGGCGTTCGGTCTGGCGGCGTGGAGTGTTCAATGGCAGTGTGCGCGGGCTGCAAATCCCAGTTTCCCGACGAGTCCAAGTACTGCCCGTCCTGCGGACGCCCCCACGTTCCGGACGCCATGACCCTCAGCGTCCCCGCGCCCATGGCCGCCGACGGTTCCGATCCCACCATGACAAGCTGGGGAAATCAGCCCCCACCCCCCACCTCGCGCTCCGGCACTTCCGGCAGCGGCTCCGACGTCCCCTTCAACGCCCGACAGGCCGCCAGCTTCCAGCCCGATCCGCGCAGCTCGCCCGCCGCCCCCGCGCCCCAGGCCGCGCGGGCCGCGTCCCTGCTCAACAGCTCCACCGGCCTGCCCGAAGGGCGCTTCAACCCCGGCGACGTTCTCGGCGATCGCTTCCGCATCATCGGACAGCTCGGCAAGGGCGGCATGGGCGAGGTCTTCCGCGCCGACGACCTCAAGCTCATGCAGCCCGTCGCCCTCAAGTTCCTCCCCCCACACCTCTCCAACAACCGCGTCAGCCTCGATCGCATGATCAACGAGGTCCGCATCGCGCGCTCCGTCTCACACCCCAACGTCTGCCGCGTTCACGACATCGGCGAGGTCGACGGCCTGCACTACATCTCCATGGAGTACGTGGACGGCGAAGACCTCGCCTCACTCCTCCGCCGCGTCGGACGCTTCCCCCAGGAACGCGCTATCCAGGTCGCCCGGCAACTTTGCGCCGGCATCGCCGCCGCCCACGCCAAGGGCGTCCTCCACCGCGATCTCAAGCCCGCCAACGTCATGATCGACGGGACCGGCACCGTCAAGATCACCGACTTCGGCCTGGCCGGCCTGGCGCAGGAACTCGCCGGAAAGGGCGGCCGCGCCGGCACCCCCGCCTACATGGCCCCGGAACAGTTCTCCGGCAGCGGTGTCACCCCCAAGAGTGACCTCTACGCCCTGGGCCTGGTCCTCTACGAAACCTTCACCGGCAAGCCCGTCTATCGCCCCGAATCGCTCGAACATCTCTCCAAGCTGCACATGCAGCCGCCCCCGAGCGTTTCGAGCGTCGTCTCCGACGTCGACCCGCGCCTGGAGCGCGTCATCCTCCGCTGCCTCGAGCGCGACCCGGAGCGCCGCCCCAGTTCCGCCCTCACCATCGCCGCCGCCCTCGCGGGTGGCGAAGCCATGGCCGACGTCCTGGCCGCCGGCGAAACACCATCACCCGAGATGGTCGCCGCGTCGGGCGAGCGCGGCAGCCTCAAGCCCCCGCTCGCCATGGCCGCCCTGGTGCTCGTCGCGGTCGGCGCGCTGCTCATCGCCCTGCTCGGGCAGAAAACGCGTCTTTTGGCGCAGGTCCCCACCGACAAATCGCGCGAAGAACTCGTCGTCAAGGCCCAGGACGTGCTGGGCGAAGGCCTGCGCCCCTCGACGCGCCTGGATCGCGCCATCGGATTCATAGAGCATCCTCCCACCGCCCCAGAGGCCGACCCCAACGCCGCCCCGCGGGCCCCCACCCCCGGCACGATCGAGTTCTGGTATCGCGAAAGCGCGGCCCCGATGTCTCCGCGTGACGCCACCAAGGGCGTCCAGGTCGACGATCCGCCACTCGCCACCCCCGGCATGACCCGCGTCCGACTCGACATGTCCGGGCGACTCCGCGAATTGGTCGTCGTCCCGGAGCCCGAAGCGATCGGCGCCCCCGCCGACTCGCCCAACGCCGCCGAACCACCGGCCATCGATTGGAAGCCGCTCTACAAAGACGCCGACATCGACGAAACCACCCTCCAGCCCGCGGCCCCCGCGCGCGTCCCACCCGTCTACTGCGAGAAACGCTTCGCCTGGACCTGCAAGGACCACGCCGGACGCCCCCTCCGCTGCGAAGCGGGCTCGGTCGCGGGCAAGACCGTCTACTTCGGCGTGCTCGATGAGTCCGCCGCCCCGCCCCCCTCGGGCGCCAGCGACGCCGGCGCCGGCGGCGCGTTCCTGTTCGTCCTTCTCTTGGTCGGCGCGTTCGGCGGACCGGGCTGGATCGCCTGGAACAACATCAAGCGAGGGCGCGGCGACCGCAAGGGCGCCTTCACGCTCGCGGGCGTGATGTTCGCCGCTTCGCTCCTGCAGGCGGCACTGGGCGCGCACCACACCACCGACCTTGGCATCATCCTCCAGTGGTGCATGGCCGCCGTGGGCGTCTCGCTCCTCAAGGCCTCCCTCATCTGGATCGGCTTCATCGCGATCGAGCCCATCGTCCGCCGCCAGCGCCCCGAATCCATTATCTCGTGGACCCGCCTGGTCAGCGGCAACTGGCGCGACCCACTCGTCGGACGCGACATTCTCGTCGGCACCGCCGTCGGCGTGCTCTGGATGCTCCTCACGGGCGGCTTTGCGATGGCCATCTCCGCCTCGGGCTCCGCCCAGCTCACCCAGGCCACCGATGTTGAATCACTCGTCGGCTTCCGCCAGGCGCTCGGCGTCATGCTCGATGTGGTCTTCTACTCGCTGATCTTCCCGCTCTTCATCACGCTGATCCAGGCCATCGTCCGCCGCCTCATCAAGGAAAACGTGATCGCCCGCATCGTCGAGGCCGGCGCCCTCACCCTCGTCATCGCCGCCCTCATGAGCCAGATCGCCGGCGGCGCAGGCAACCTCCCCCTCGCGCTCGTCGGCGGCGTCGCGAGCATGCTCATCGGCGCCCGCTTCGGCCTGCTCATGCTCGTCTCGGCCTTCTTCGCCGTCGGCGTCATCAGCGCCTTCCCCATCGCGCTGGGCCTCTCCAACTGGGCCACCATGACCGGCGTGCTCGGCCTTGTCGTCATCGCCGCCGCCGCCGTCCTGGGCTTCGTCATCTCCATCACCGGCATGCGCGCCGCCACAACGCGCAGCGAGTTCTGAAGCGCCGACGCGAGCATGCCCGCGCACACTCGGCGCGGGTGAAACAACCATCGGCGCAAGACCGGGGCGCGACGGAGAAATCAGGGCTTCCGAGGCGGCTACTTCGTCGGCATGGGTTTGACGAAGAGGTCCGCGCTCACGTCGCCGATCGCGATGACGTCGGGCTTGAGGTCGCCGCCCGTCCAACGCTCGCTATTGAACCAGGCTTCGGCGGCGGCGGGGAGCGAGAGGCCGTTGACATCACGTTCGGCGGTGTAGCGCATCTCGATCGCGCCGATGGCGCCGCCCTTGCCCCGGTCGCGGTACATCGCGGCGAGGACCCTGCCGCTGGCGAGGTCCAGCACCAGTGTGGTCGCGGTCGAATCGAACCAGACAGTCAGTGCCTCGCCCTTGGTGCCGTTGATGGTGACGGGGCCCGCGGCGACGGCCACGAAATCGTCGCGCGTGCGCAGCTTTGCGATGACGGCGGGCAGGTGATACAGGCCACGCGAGAGCGCGAGGCGCTGCTGCGGGTGCATCTCCTCGACCTTTGAATACGCCATCACGCCGAACTCGGGCGTGACGACCATGGCGTATTTGAAATCGTCCCAGTCGTCGTCGCGCCGGAACTTGTCGGGGAACGAGGCGATCCAGGTGCGGCGGTGGTTGTAGTCCTTGTCGCCCTGCTTCTCGCGCGTGGTTGCCTCCATGCGCAGCGAGGTGACGGCGTCGACCTTGGCCGGGCCGCCCATATGGAAGAGCATGAGATCGAGGAGTTGCCGCCCGCGCGCGAGGGATTCGGGGGTTGATTCTGGCTTTGGATCGGGGCGATCGGCACGGGCCTCGGGGTCTTTGAGGAAGCCGTCCTTGCAGCTTTGCGAGGCGAAGGTGTAGAGGCGCCCCTGGTAGATGGTGTGGATCGAGGTCGCGCCACGCCCGCTGAGCGGGCCCATCTTCGCGCACGCGCCGCCGAGCTGGACCTCGTACTTCTGGTAATCGGCGAGGAACGCGGCGGCATTTTCTTTGGAGGAGAAGAGGTAGCGGTATCCCCAGCAATCGACGGCGAAGTCGGGGTTTCCCGCAACCTCGCGGCCGCGTTGAAGCTCGACGACGTCGATCTTGAAGGTGCGGGCTTCTGGCGGGGCGGGGAGTTCGTGGGTGGCGGGCGGGATCGCCGGGACGGGATCGCGGCTGGTCAGGCCGTGCTGCGCGAGCGCGGGCGAGGCGGCGAGGAACAGGGCGAGGACCGGGGCGAGGGTGGCTCGGGCGATCATGATTGAAACTCCGTGCATGACTTCAAGCGGAACGTGACTCGAACACGCCGGGAGCCGATTGGGGCGCGCGGCGCGGTGTTGGACGATGATGTGCAGGGGGCCCGAGGTCGGCCCGGCACGGTGATCAGCCTGGCTGCATGTTCTTCCACAGGCCGAGCGCGTTGCCCTCGGGGTCGGTGAACCACGCGAACCAGCCCATGCCTGGGACTTCCTGCTGGGGGACGAGGGTCTTGCCGCCGAGCTTCTCGATGTGGGCGAGCGTGGCGGCGATGTCGTCGACCTGGGCATAGACGGTCACGTAGTTGTGGGGCGGATGGCCGAGGGAGTTGATATGCCCCCCGATGCCGTCGGTCGGCTTGGGGCAATGCGAGCCGAGGTTTCCGATCATGGCGGTGGTCTCGCCGAACGCCATGAACTCCCATCCAAAGACGGCGGCGTAGAAGGACTGGGTTTTCGCGAGGTCCTTGCAGCCGATCTCAAAGTGAACAACGGGCGCGGGCATGGGAATCTCCTTGTGTTAGCGGCGGTTTCGCCTGGGTGAACGCGTGCGTGACTCGGGCTTCGTTTTCTTTTGGGCCTTTCGCCGGGCCTTGCGGGTGGCGCCGGGTGATGAAAGCGAGGGGCGGGGCGGGGCCGCGCCCGGCGCGGGACGGGTTGGGTTTGGGGCGGACCGGGAAGGTCCCGCCGATGGTACGATTCGGTCCGGGGGCGGCGGGTGTTCGAGTGTGGCCAAGGTGCGCAGGGCGTCGAAATAGGCCCGGAGCTGGGCGATGGAGTCGTCGAAGGGCTTGATATTCCCGGCGGCGCGGGCCTGCATGATGCCGCCTTCCATGACGGTGAGCACGAAATAGGCGAGCTGGCGCCGGTTGACCGAAGCAGGGAGGTCGGCGGAGTCGCTGTGGAGCCAGCCGCTGACGTGGTCGGCCCAGTTGCGGAAATTGGCGTCGATCAGGGTGCGAACCCCGGCGTCGTTATCCGAGACTTCCAGAGCCAGGTTGCCGATCGGGCAGCCCATCTTGCAGCCCCACGAATTCATGTTGGAGCGGTACCAGTCCAGCAGTGCGAAGACGCGCGCGACGGGGTCGGGCGTGGCGGCCTCGGCGGGCGCCATCACAACGAACGACATGGCGGAAAGGGCGTATTCCAGCACGCCGATCAGGAGCGCCTCCTTGCTGGGAAAGAAGTGGTAGAGACTCCCGGCGTTGACGCCCGCCTCGCGCAGGATGGTCGAGATGCCGGTGGCGTGGTAGCCCTGCTCGTGGAAGAGCTGGAAGGCGACCTCGAGGATGCGGGACTTGGTGTCGGGGGTGGTCACGGGGATGGGGAGCCGGGACAGTGGGCACGCGTTGAATGATCGTTCAAGCACAGTAGAACGATCGTTCAAGTGCGTGTCAAGGGGAAAGCGATCGGAAACCGGCGGCGGACCTCGCGGTTTGCGCGGCCCGGTCGCGGGCCGCGGCGGCTCCTCCAACAATCCGCCATGTCAACCGGATCTTCATCGTGCCCCTTCGGGCTCTGGGGCGTCGTGGGCGAGGACTTCGACCAGGCATCGCTCGATCAACTCATGGCGGCGTGCGGGCTGCCCATCGCGGCGGGCGCGGCGCTCATGCCCGACGCGCACGTGGGCTACGGCCTGCCGATCGGCGGGGTGCTGGCCACGCGGAACGCGGTGATCCCGTATGCGGTCGGCGTCGACATCGCGTGCCGCATGAAGCTCTCGGTGCTCGACCTGCCCGCATCGATGCTGGACAAGAAGCACACCCGCGATCAGCTCGCCGCCGCGATCGAGGACCAGACGTCGTTCGGCATTGGCGCGGAGTTCCCACGCCGACGCGAGCACGCGGTAATGGACATGGACTGGGATGTCTCGCCGGTCACGCGTCGATTCAAGGACCGCGCGTGGGCGCAGCTGGGAACCAGCGGCTCGGGCAATCACTTCGTCGAGCTCGGCACGCTGACGGTGCTGCCCAACGCGCCGCGCGGGATCGACCAGCGCTCGGAAGGAGGCTCGCACGCGCGGTTCGATCTGGAGCCCGGGACGTACCTGGCGCTGCTCAGCCATTCAGGAAGCCGCGGCACGGGCGCGGCGGTGTGCAAGCACTATTCCGACGTCGCGATGGGAAAGCGCCGCGGCCTGCCCGACAAGCAGCGGTACCTGGCGTGGCTCGACATGGATTCGGCGGAGGGACGCGAGTACTGGGACGCGATGAACCTGATGGGCGAGTACGCCGCGGCGAACCACGCGTGCATCCATCGCGCGGTGCTGAAGCACCTTGGGGCCAAGACGCTGGCGGACGTGGAGAACCATCACAACTTCGCGTGGAAAGAAACACACGAGATCAAGAACGCGGACGGGAGCGTGTCGCGCGAGGAGGTGGTCGTGCATCGCAAGGGCGCGACGCCGGCAGGCAAGGGCGTGCTGGGCGTGATCCCGGGCACGATGGCGCACCCGGGGTATGTGGTGGTCGGGAAGGGGAGCGCGGAGTCACTTTGCTCGTCGAGCCACGGCGCGGGGCGGGCGATGAGCCGCACCAAGGCGCGTGAGAAGTTCCGCTTCGGGTCGGTGCGAGGCACGCTGCGCGAGCAGGGGATCACGCTCCTGTCCGCGGGCGCCGACGAGGCGCCGGGGGCGTACAAGGACATCGAGCGGGTGATGTCGCGGCAGCAGGACCTGGTGGAAGCGATCGCGCGGTTTGATCCGGCGATCGTGAAGATGGCGCCGGAGGGAGAACAGGCTGAGGATTGAAGGGGAAGAGACGAAGAGACATAGAGACGAAGAGACGGAGTACTGAAGCGCCACAAGGCCGCGGCACAGCGCCTAGTCTTTGCCACCCATGGACAGGGACGATCAGCCCCACGATCCGTACGCAGCACTCCGCGAACGGAACTATGTCCTGTACGCGTCGGGCTACATCTTCTCGGCCGTCTCGCTGTCGATGGTGACGACCGCGCTGGGCTGGGAGATTTATGAGCGGACGCGCGATGCGTTCATGCTCGGGTTGGTTGGCGTGGCGCGGGCGCTGCCGGTGGTCGTGCTCGCGCTGCCCGCGGGGCACCTTGTCGATGTCGTCGATCGTCGCAAGGTGCTGGCGGTCACGCAGGGTGGCTTTGCGATCATCATCGGGCTCATGGCGTTGGTCGTATCCACGCACGGCTCAACATGGGCGCTGCTCGGTCTGGCCGCACTGATGGGCTGCTGCCGCGTGGGCAACGGTCCGGCACGCTCGGCGCTCATGCCCTCGCTTGTGTCCGACGCCGCATTCCCCAACGCGATCGCGTGGACGACCGGGCTCTTCCAGTTCGCGGCACTCTCCGGCCCGGTGCTCGCGGGCATCCTGATCGATCACTTCCACGCGTCGTGGCCCGTGCTGGCGATCGCCGGCTTCGGGTGCGCGGCGTTGGGCGTGACGGCGATGCTGACCAGACCCCGCGACGTGAAACGCGCCACGCGCGGCCTCTCGATCGCCGCCATGGGCGAGGGGCTGCGCCACCTGCTGCGCGAAAAGCTCGTGCTCGCCGCGATCACGCTCGATCTCTTCGCGGTGCTCCTGGGCGGCGCGACGGCCCTGATGCCGGTCTACGCCAAAGAGGTATACGCCGTCGGCGCGCGTGAACTCGGCTGGCTCAACGCGGCGCCGTTCGCGGGCGCGCTGGTGATGTCGATCCTGCTGGCGCACCGCCCGCCCATGAAACGCGCGGGCGCCTCGCTCCTCTGGAGCGTCGCCGGCTTCGGAGCTTGCACCATCGTGTTCGGGCTGTCAAAGAACCTGTGGCTTGGCTTGGCGGCCTTGGTGGCGCTGGGCGCGATGGACTCGGTCTCGGTCTACGTTCGCCACGTCCTTGTGCCGGCGCGCACGCCGGAGGAGCTGCGCGGACGCGTGTCGGCGGTCAATTCGGTGTTCATCGAGTGCTCGAACGAGCTCGGCGCGTTCGAGTCGGGGCTGGTCGCGCGCTTCCTCGGCCCGGTCTTCTCGGTGGTGAGCGGCGGCGTGGGCACGATCCTGGTGGTGCTCGGCGTGGCGCTGGCCTTCCCGCAGTTGCGCCGCCTGCGCGAGATCAAGCCGATCGAAGTGTCGAGGTAGACCCTCGATCAACTCCCACGGTCCATCCGCCCCAATCGCTTCAGCACTTCCGCCTTGAGCGACGCGATCGGGGTCCTGGCCTGGTCCTGCTCGCGGGTCCGCAGGTTCTTGAGCGTCACTTCGCCCGACGATTCGACGATCGCCGCGAAGTGCGCGCCGGACCTCTCGGCCTCCTGCAGGAGCTTTCCGACGTTCTTGGTGGTCTTGCTCGTGCGGCGCGCGTGGAGCGAATCGCGCCCGCGCGACTCGCGCGTGCCGCGCCGAAGATCGGCGAGCACCGAGGGCAGCGCCGCGTCGGCCTCGGGCGTGCCGTTCGAGATCACGAATACGTCGGGCGACTGCCCGGCGATCTGCATCAGCTCCGCGTCGCTTGGCATCAGGCCCTTGTCCTGCAGCACCAGCGAGAGGACGACGTCGCCCATGCCGAAGCCGACCGCGGGAGTCGAAGGCCCGCCGAAAAGCTCGATGAGATTGTCGTATCGCCCGCCGCCGGCGACGGCCCGCTCGCCGTCGACGATGACCTCGAAGACCATGCCGGTGTAGTACGCGAGGCCGCGGACGATCTTCACGTCCTCAACAATCACGCCCGAGGGAATACCCGCCGCTTCGAGCTGCTTCCTGATCGGAGCCAGGCTCTCGCTCCAAACCGAAAAGAGCGCGGCGAGTGTGCCGGTCATTTCACCGGCGAATTGAGACTGATCCCTGTTGTCCGCCAACTGCATGGTGTTGAGAAACCACAACTGGAGAGTGTCCGGAACGCCGAGCTTCGAGGCTTCGGTTCTCCACACTTCGGGCGCGAGCTTTCCGATCCTGTCGAGATGCGCGAACAGCGCCGGGTATGCTTCCGGAACGACCCCGCCCTTCTCAAACACGGCTCCCATCGCTCGCCGATCGTTGATCCTCACTTTGAAATCATTCTCGGTGAGGCCAAGCTCGCGCAGCAACCCCACGCACGCCGCGATCACCTCCGCGTCCGCCTGGGCCGTCGCCCGCGCGACATCCTCCGCCGTCGGCTTCTCAGGCAGCGCCAGCCCGATCACGTCGCAGTTCCACTGCAGGAACTCGCGCAACCGCCCGCGCTGCGGGCGCTCGGCCCTGAAGAACGGCCCGGCGGTGAACCACTTGGTGGGCTTGGGCAAACTCGCCGCGCGTGCGGCGTACATCCGCGCCAGCGTCGGCGTGAACTCGGGTCGCAGCGCATACGGCGCGGGCGCATCTTCGCCACGCGCCAACTTCTCGCCCAGCGCCTTCACGCCTTGCTCGTCCTTGCCGCTGAACACGCCGAAGATCTCGGAGACGATCCCCTCGCCCGACTTCTTGGTATAGAGCTCCGTGGACTCGAACGTCGGCCCGTCGACCTCCTCAAAGCCGTGGTTGATCGACGCGCGGCGCCACGCCTCGGTGATGAATCGGCGCCGCGCCGCCTCGATCGGATACAGGTCGCGCGTGCCGGTGGGCGGTTGAATCGGCTTGTTGTCGGCCATGACGGGCGGGGCTCCGATGCGGTGGAAGCAAGACGGCGAGAGAGCGAAACAGTGAAACAGGGGGGCAGCGAGACAGGGAATGAAAGGAGTTCCAGCGCAGAGATCGCGTCATCCGTTCACGTCCTTGCTCACGATCGGGCTACTGGCCGGAACCTCTGTCGGGCTTGCTCGACTTGATCACGATCTTCTCTTTCCCCTCGTGCGGCGAGCGCTTCTTCGGGAACTTCTGGTGCTCCTCGTCGGCCCACTGATCGCCGATCCGCCACCACACCAAGACGAACGCCGTCGCACCGATCAGCACGATCACCGCCACGACCCACTGGAGTGTTTCCATCGCGATCCCTCGATCAGAGCTCGACCATCGCCATGTCGGGCTCGGCCAGCGCCGGGGCGGCCGGGGGCTTCACGTCGCTCACGAACGCCGACAGCGCCGGGAACGCACGGGCCATCTCCGCCCGCACGTTGGCGGCGTTGAACGCGGCGCCCATGTTGGTCGCCTGCTCCGTGCCCGCGGGGACCTGGCCCTTGGACGAGATCACCACCATCGTGCGGGTCTCGTCGACGGGCGCTTCCGCGCCGTCCAGCACCGCGCCGATGTCAATCGCGTGCTGGCCTTCCGACTTTGACGCGCCCACGCACGGGATCGCCTGCTCGAAGGGCTGGATCATGCCGCGGGCGTTCTCGAACGATCCGGCCTTCTCCACCCAGGTCGCGCCAGGCAGGACGACGTTGGCCTCGTCGACCAGGCGGTTCATGAGCGTGTCGATCACCACGACGAACTTGCCGCCCAACGACTTCACGAGCGCGTCGCTCGCCCACGCGTCGGGATAGTTGCCGGTGAGAAGGACCGCGCCGACGTCGCTCTTTCCCGTGGCGTGCCCGAGGGACTTCAGGAAATCGTCGAACTCAACCACGTTCCCACCGAGCGCCACCAGCACGCGACGCACGCCGCGCGCGTTCGGCGCCTTCTCGGAGTAGACCTTGAAGGCCTTGGGGCTCTTCTCGTCCGCGCCGATCGGGTACACCTTGTCCTGCCCGCGCACCGGAACGGGCCCGACGCCCAGCACGGCCTTGGGATCAAGCCGCCGCGCCAGCGTCGCGAGCGCATACGCCTCTTCGCACGAGAGCATCGGGCTGACGAGCACCGCGAGGCGCTTGCCGATCGACGTCTCTTTGGCAATCCCCTCGATCGTGTCGTCGTAGGCCTTGGGATAGTCGGTCTCGACCAGCGCGCCATACTGGCGACGCATCGGCGTGGTCAGGCGGTTGTCGGCGTGGATGTGCCGCCAGCCGTAACGCACCTCGTCGGTGATCCACCACTTGTTGACCGCGGGATTGGTCCGCGGCTTGACGCGGTAGACCTTGCCCTGGTTGTGCTCGATGAACAGGTTGTCGCCGCTGGCCGTCAGCCCGTCGATCGACGGCGTCGACTTCAAGAACCACACGCGCTGAGCAAAGAGGAAGTCCTTGTCCAGCAACGCCCCCACCGGGCACAAGTCGATCACGTTGGCCGACAGTTCGTTGGCGAGCGGCACGCCCGGGAACGTGTCGATCTCTTCCTTGTTGCCGCGGCCTTGCACGGAGAGCTCGGCGGTGCCCGTCACCTCGCGCGTGAAGCGCACGCAGCGGGTGCACATGATGCACCGATCGGAGTAGAGCAGGACGTGCGGGCCGACGTCCTTCTTGGGCTGCTTGACTTTCTGCTCCTGGAAGCGCGACACGCCCCGCCCGTACTCATAGGAGTAGTCCTGCAGGAAGCACTCGCCCGCCTGATCGCACACCGGGCAATCCAGCGGGTGGTTGATGAGCAGGAACTCCATGACGGCCTTCTGATTGGCGACCGCCTTGGGTGAATCCGTATACACGACCATCCCGTCCGATGCCGTCTGCTGACAACTGGGCAGGAGCTTTCCGCCCATGAACGGCTCGAGTTGGTTGGTCTTGGGGTTGGGCGCCCAAGCCTCGCAGAGGCAGATGCGGCAGGAGGCGACGACCGAAAGGCCGTCGTGATAGCAGTATTGCGGCACGTCGACGCCGTTGGCATTGGCGATCTGGAGGATCGTCTGGCCCGGGGAGAAGTCGCACTTGGTGCCGTTGATGGTGATGCTCGGCATGGCGGGCAATGGTAGCCGAACGTTCCGAGAACGCGACGGATTGGTGACCTCGACTTCACGGACCTCAGCGCGGGAGGATTGTGGGGCGCGTGCGGGCTTCCGAGGCACGACCGGCCCCCGGGAATCCCCGATCGCTGGCGGGGTTTGCCGCGTGTGGCAAGGTTGGGGTGTCGAGCGGGCAGTTCTCGCCGCCCGACAAGGCAAGCCGGATCGTTTGAGAAGAGACGAAGCGGACGGGACATGCAGGCGACCAACGTCGCGGCAGACATGGAGCCCCCACCCACCCCCCCGTCCGCACCGGCGAGCCCGAACGACGCCCGTCTGGGAAGAGACCCACGGGCTGCCAACGCCGTTCCCATTCGGGACGGCGTTGGTTTTTTTGGGGCGTTTCAGCGGAATTATGGAGAGCAATGACCCCTATAAATCGCTGAATTTACAACAGTTACGACAGAATAATGAGTCGAACGCAGAAATTGCGCGGTAAAATGTATGCAGGTCGGGGATCTCTCCGATCTCGGGCGTTTCCGCCGCCCGCCACGGCTGGTTTTCTTTTCAGAGGGAGAGGGAAAATGAAGAAGTATGTTCTCGCTGCGGCGATCGCCGCGGCCGCGTTGGGCAGTTCCGCGCTCGCCCAGACGCGCAGCTCGTTCCAGGATGCCGATCTCATCGGCGGCGTTCAGGTCCAGCTCATCACCGGCTTGACCTACAAGGTGTCCTTGAGCAACCACCCGCAGCTCAAGATCGGCGCCACCTATTACAACATCACCGACGTCTTCGGCTTCTGGGCCCTGTCGGACGACATCGACCTTTCCGGCTCGACGTCGAGCTTCGGGGTTTGGAGCGATTGGAACAAGAACTCCGGCACCGGCGGGATCGTCGGCTGGAAGACCAATCCCAACACCGGTATCACGCCCGGCGGCAGCCAGAACTTCACGTTCGACAGCCTCGCCGTCGGCGACGTGGACCACTTTGGCTTCCACATCCGCGTGGACGGCACGCTGCCCAACGGCGGCAACACCGCCTACTTCACCGATGTGCCCGCCCCCGGCGCCGCCACCCTCGCGGGTCTCGGCCTGGTGGTCGCCGCCCGTCGTCGTCGCCGCTGATCGCGACGCCTGACATCCAAGTTCTGTGTCCACCGGCCCGGGCCTCCCCGGGCTGGTGGTGTTTTTGAGGCCGCCACTCCGGGATCAATCTCGCCTTCCGTCGGCGTTCGCGCAAGGAGCGGGGTCTACACTCGCGCATGAACGGCCTGGGCCCCATCGTTGCGGTCTTCTTCGCCTCGATCGCGCTCCTGGCCGTCATCATTGTCGTGATGCGAAAGACGCTGGGCGGCAAGAACAAGGCGGCGTGACGCCCCCGGCGCCGGCGTCGGCCCGCCGCAGCCGATCGACCTCTCCGTGGTACAACATGGCATGGATACGGGCGCGCTGTTCGTCGGGGCGATGGTGGTCGGGATGGTCATCGCCATCATCGCGTTCTCGATCCGCAAGAACTCACGGAACGCGGGCGTGAGCGAGCGCACCGATGCCGCGGGATCGCAAGGAATCGACCCGGGCATCGCATACCTCATGGCGCCCGGCGCAATGAGCGATGGGTCCTCGCTCGCCAGATCGGGCGGACACTCGGCACACCACGCCCCCGGACATCAAGCCCCCGGACATCACGACGCGGGTCATCACGGAAATCACGCGCACGACGGCGGGCACGATCACGGTTCGCACGCCTCGTTCGATAGCTGCGCGCCCGTCGACTCGGGCGGCGGCTTCGATGGCGGCGGCGGGTGCGACGGTGGTGGCGGGTGCGGCGGCGGCGACTGATCGCACGCAACTTCTCTACTCTTCATTTGGACATTTGACGATTTGGCCATTTGGCGATTTAGCGATTTGTCCTCCCCCCGTACCCTTCTCCGGTGCCACGCTACAAGCTCACCATCGCCTACGACGGCACGGACTTCTGCGGCTGGCAGAAGCAGGAGCCGCCCGCGCCCGCAAGCCCCGCCACCAAAGCCGACCCAACCCACGCCGCGTTGACCGCCCCCTCGCAGCGCGACATCCCCATGCACGCGCCGCCTGCGAACAAAGTGCTGGGCCTGATCGAGCCCGGGTCGGGCGGCATCGCACGCCTGGAGATGCGCACCGTGCAGGCGGTTGTCGAGCGGGCGGGGCGCGAGATCGGCCGCGAGCCCGGCATCCCCACCCGCGCGAGCCGCACCCGCGCGGGCGTCCACGCGCGCGGGCAGGTGGCGTCCTTTGCCTGCTCCGACGGCACGGGCACCCAGCGCGGCATCGGCTGGCCCATCGAACGCGGCACGGATCGCCTGCGGGCGGCACTCAACGGGCGATTGCCCGCCGACGTGCTCATCACCGCGATCGAGCCGTGTCCCATCGACTTTGACCCGATCCGCGGCGCGACGTCCAAGGCCTATTCCTACACGATCCACGACTCGCGCGAACGCCCGCTGTGGGATCGGCGTTATGTGTGCCACGTTCCCAACGAACTCGACGAGCACGCCATGCACGACGCCGCCCAGCGACTCGTGGGCGAGCACGACTTTGCGGCGTTCGCGGCCGCGGGGCACGGAAGGCTCACCACGGTGCGCCGTGTTTTCTCGTGCGGCGTCGCGCGCCTGAAGAACGACGACGACACGCCGTCGCGGCGCGTGCGCATCGACATCACGGGGAGCGGGTTCCTGTGGAACATGGTGCGGATCATCGCGGGCACGCTGTGCGAGGTCGGGCGCGGGCGGATGACGGCGGATGAGGTGACCAAGGCGCTGGAGTCGAGGGTGCGCGAGGACGCCGGGCCGACCATGCCGCCCGAGGGCCTGTGCCTGGAGTGGATTCGGTACGCTGAGCAGGTGTAAGGCGCGTGCGAACACATGCGAGCACGTGCGGCGTATGGGTGTTGCGGAGAACCCGCGATGAAAAAGCTCGCCCGAGCCAAATCGATCGCTCGCTGGACGGCGTGGGTGCTCGCGGCATTGCTTCCCTTGATCTGGGCGGCCTCGCTGTGGGGGACCTGCTATGGCAGCTTTCGCGCCGGGCCGAACGGCCTTCAATTCGGTGGGCTCGTGGGTGAGGGCACCATCGGCTTCGGGCTTGACCTGAAGGGCGGCCTGCCGTCGAGCTTCGTCGCAACCCGGGCAACTCCCACTTGGCCGAGGGAGTGGCTTCTGCACGCGGGCGGGTCAAACGGCATGGCCGGCGTGACCGTGCCGCTCTGGATGCCATGGCTCATCGCCGTCGGTGCTTCTGTTTGGTTCTATCGCGACCATCGGCGCGAGAAGATGCGCCGCATGATCGGCCGCTGCCCCGCCTGCGGGTACGATCGATCCGGGCTCCCCCAGAGCGCCCCATGCCCCGAGTGCGCCGCGCCCGCCACACACCGATGACCATCCTCCACATCTCAACCCGGCTCATCCTGGGCGGCTCGCAAGAGAACACCGTCCTCTCCTGCGAAGGGCAAGCACGCCTCGGTCATCACGTCCACCTCGCGTTCGGCCCCATCTATGGCCCCGAGGGCTCGCTCCTCTCGCGCGTGCAGGCCTTCAACGCACGCTGCGCCACGGGCGAGGAACGCACGATCGCGGGCGAGCCTTGCGCGCCGATCGGCGTTCATGAAGTCCCCGATCTCTGCCGCGAAGTATCACCGTCGCGTGATCGGCGTTGCCTCGCGCAGCTCCGCAACTTGATCGAGCGCCTGGAACCTGACATCGTTCACACCCACTCGTCAAAGGCCGGCATCCTCGGGCGCATCGCCGCCTGGAGGCTCAACACCCGCAACCCCGATCGCTCGTGGCGGCCCTGCGGCATCATCCACACGATCCACGGCCCGCCGTTCATGCCCGTCGAGGGCTCGCCCGTCCGGCGCGTGAAGATTCGCGCGATCAACCTCGTCTACACGCTCGCCGAACGCCGCGCGGCACGCTCGTGCCACGTCATCGCCTCCGTCGCCGACGCCATGACGCGGCAGTTCCTCGCCCGCGGCATCGGGCGGCCCGAGCAGTACGTCACGGTGTTTTCCGGCATGGAGGTCGAGCGATACCTGCACGCCGCGGAGGGCGAGGATAGAGCCTCGATGCGCCGCGCGCTGGGATTCGGCGACGACGACTTCGTGATCGGCACGGTCGCGCGCCTCGCGGAGCACAAGGGGCACGACGACATCCTCGACGCGATCACGGGCGAGCTGAAATCGCACGCGAACTGGAAGCTGTTGTGGGTGGGCGACGGGTGGTGGCGCGATCGGTTGCTGGCGCGCGTCGCGGGCGAGGGGCTCGCCGGCCGCGTCGTGACGACGGGATTGGTGCCCTCGGAGCGCGTGCCGGCCCACATGCGGGCGATGGACGTGCTGGTTCATCCAAGCTATCGCGAGGGATTGCCGCGCACCGTGCCGCAGGCGCTGCTCTGCGGCGTGCCGGTGGTGGCGTACGACGTCGACGGGACTCGTGAGGCGTGCATCGACGGCGAAACGGGGCGGCTGGTTCCGCTCTCGGACCGGAACCGATTGCGCGAATCGATCGCATGGATGTACGATCACCCGCGGGAGCGAGCCGACATGGCCGCACGCGGGCGGACGATGTGCGCCGATCGATTTTCCACGCACCGGATGATCGCGCACCTCGTGGAGGTCTATGAACGGGCCGTGCGGATGGCGAGGGCGAAGTGAATCAACGCCCGCCGCACGCTCTTGCGTGGTCGATCGCAATGAAGGCACGTCCGACGCGGAGACACCGAGGCGCCCAGTGCTTGAGAATGGCGGAAGGATCGCTGGCATGACTTCTCACTTGAACCTATTCCGACACTCTCTCGCGTCTCGCGCCTCTGTGTATGCCTTCTCCTGCCCTCCGTGCCGCACCGTGTCACGCCGTGGTGAGTTGCATTCTCGAACGTGCGCCCTGGTCGCCGCCCTCGTGCTCGCGTGCGGCTCGCTCGCCCCCGCGCAGACACTCAACCTCGATCAGACCGCCGCCCCCGCGCCCGGCGACGGCATGAACTCCGCCGCGCTCGTCGATTCCCTCCAGAAGGAAATCGCCGATCTTTCCCGCCCCGGCGTGCCCGGCGCGGGCGTGCGCTCGCTGGTTCGCACGATCGCGATCGATCTCATCAAGGCCGGCGTGGCGCAGGGCCCGTCGGGCTCCGCCCACGTCGTGCTGGGACGGACGCTCGCGCAGCGGCGCGAGGCGATCGACCGCTGGGGCGCGAATCACGATGTTCCCTCGGACGTGCTGTCGCTCATGAAAGAAGCCGCGAGCGTCGGCGTGCCGCAGGAGCGCGACGCGATGGAGGTCTGGGCCCGCGACACGCTGGGCCCGCTGGTGGTCTTCGCGTGGCCCAATGAAACGGTCGGCTGGCCCGCGGAGCTTTCGCGCGTGAGCGTGCGCGTGCCCACCGAGTCGCTCCCCGATCTGGCGATGCACGCGCAGTTCTCCGAGGCCGTCAGCGCCGTCTTCGCGCGCGTGGAGGAGCGTCTTGCGGCGGCGGAACAATTCGGCGTGACGCGAGCGGGCGCTTGGCGACTTCGCGACGACATCGCCGCCGCCGCCTCGATCGCCGGCCCGCAGAAGCCGCGCTGGATGAGCGACCCCTCCCACTCCGCCTGGCGTTCCGAACTCGTCGCGTGCGTCACGAGCCTGATCCCCTCGACCGGCGCCGCCGCGTACACGCCCATGCAGGCCGCCGCCCGCCTGCGCGTCATGCACCTGGCCGCCGAGCTTTCAACCAAGCTGCAAGCGCTCGAGCCCGCGGCCTCGGGGCGCGCCTCCCTCGCCGCGCTCGACCAGCTCATCTCAAGCTCGGACTTCCGCACCGACGCCGGCGTCGCCGATCGCGTGCTCGCCGCCATGGACGCCCTCTCGCTCATCCGCGCCACGCCCGCCGACGACAAATCGCTCCTTCGCCAGGTCCGCCCCGCGGCCCGCGCACTCGAGCCCGCCGCTCGCAACGCCGCCTCGCAATTGCTCGAGGACCTGCCGCGCATCATCAAGCGCAGCGACGCGCTGGCCGACCCGGGCCTGCTGGCGTCGATCAACTCCGCGCGCCGGCGTCGCGACGATCAGTCGCTGGTGCGACGTCTGAGCGAGCTGTGCGCCGACGATGCTCGCACCGTGACGCCGCCCACCAAGGACGCCGCGCCGAACAAGGACTCCCCCACCGATGCCGCGCCCGGTGTCACGCCCCCCGCGCCCGCAGACTCCAAACCCGAAACCAACCCAGAAACCAAGCCGACCGAATCCAATCCGCCCGCGCCAAAGCCGACAGAGTTCAAGGTCCCTGAACCGCCCCTCGACCCCCGCCTGAAAAGCGTCGGCGCACGCCTGCTCGTGCTCGGCCAGGACCTGTCCCGCAGCGACAAGCGCGACCTGGCGATCGGCGAGCTGCGCGCCCTGGTCAACGAACTCGACAACTTCCGCGCACTCCCCGCCGAAGACGAAGCCAACTTCGCGGGTGGCGGCGCGGTGAGCGCGCACGCGCCGGCGGCCCATGTCCCCGTCACTCGCGTCCGCGCCTGGGCATCGCTCACCAACTCCAAACTCACCGACGTGCTCGCGGCGCTGTCGCGCGCCCGCTCCGACTGGCTCGCGGGCTGGGCGATCGCCAAGGGCTCGCCAGCGCCCGAAAACGCCGCCCCGCTCGAGGCCTATCGCGCCGTCTTCGCCGTGCTCTCCGACGCCGCCCCCGCCCTCGACTCTGAATCTTCCATGAACGCCTGGCCCGGCTTCGAGCTCTCGCCCGAAGCCCGCGCCCAGCTCACCGATCCGCTCGCGGGCGCGTGCGCCACCATGATCGAGTCGCTCCTGTCCGCGAACTACGAAGACGCGGCCCGCGCCGCCGCTCGCATCCGCGCCGAGCACGCCGCCGCGCTCCTCGTCGGCCGCCTCGAACGCCTCGCCGGCGCCGAATCACTCGGCGAATCGCGCGACGCCACCTTCGCCGCGCTGTCGCAGCTCGTCGCCGGCCGACCCGACGCCGAAAACGCCTCGCTCCTCGCCGGTTACTCCGACCTCCGCGCCGACATCGCGAGCGTGTGCCGATACGCCGCGGAACTCGTCCCGCCCTGCGATCAGCCCGATCGCTTCCGCGCCTACATCACCAAGCGTGCCGACCTCGTGCTCTCGACGCTCGACGCGCGGAGCGGACGCGAGCCGCGGTACAAACCCCGTTGAAAGGCCCCGCGCCCCTTGTGGACCCCCGCTCCTCCACACCGCGCGCTGCTTCGCCGCCCTCCTCGCGCGGGTCGCAACGGCAATCCGAACATCTTCATACGCACGAATTCGCACGCACGCCCCGCACCAACCGGCCGCCGCGGAGCCCGCATCGACACCTACTTCTGAGCATCCGGCTTCTCTTCCCGTTTCGGTGTCTTCAGTTCCGGCGTGATCGGCCTGCGCCGCGAGAGCGGCGGGGCGGGGTCGAGCTTGATCGCCCGGACCACCGGCGGGTCGAGCGGGCGGTCGTTCTCGCCCACCGGCGCCGCCGCGATCGCGCGGATCACCTCCGCGCCCGAGAGCGCCTGGGCAAAGGCGGTGTAGCGCCCGTCGAGCCGGGCCGTGCCCTCACGCGAGAGCGCGACGAAGAACTGCGAGCCGTTGGTGTTGGGGTCGTCGTCGCGCGCCATCGACAGCACCCCGAAGTCGTGGGGCAGGGTGCTGGGCTCCAGGTCGACGGCGTAGCCCGGCCCGCCGTCGCCCGTGCCCGTCGGGTCGCCCGCCTGGATGACGAATGCGTTGCCGTTGGGCAGTTTGGCCACAATGCGATGGAAGATCACGCCGTCGTAGAAGCCGCCCTCGGCAAGGTGCAGAAAATTGAACACGGTGTTGGGCGCCGCGTCCGGGCGCATGGCAAACTCGATATCACCCAGCGATGTCTGCACCGTCGCGACGCGATCGACGTAGACGCGCACGCCGGCGAGCAGCTTGTCGGGCTGCGGGTAGGTGATGCGGGCGTTGCGCGTGCCGAAGTTGGCCTGGCGGGTTTTTTCGTCGAGCTTGAGGGCGATATTGCCGGCCTCGTCGGTCATCTGCGCGGGGCCCGCGCCCTTGAGCGGCTGAATGACCAGGGGCGCGCCGATGTCGGCGATGCCGACGTGGAGCTGGGCGTACCACACGCCGTCGATCGGCGTGGTCCAGATCTCCGGGAACATCGTGGCGAGGTTGGCGACGCCGGGCGCGACGCCCGCGACCTTGATGGTCGTGCCGTCGGGTCTCTGAAGCAGAATCGCGGTGTCGATCTCGATGTTGTCGGGCGTGACGACCCGGACCTTGATGGGCTGATTCACGCCGTGATACAAGCGCTCGGGCGAGAGCTGGGCGGACGCGTTGCAGGCGAGCGCGGCGGTCAAGATCGAGGATATGAGCGCGGCGGAATACGACGGTGCCATCCGAGAGAGCGTGTTCATGCCAAGAGCGTACCCGCAAGTCGGGCGCGCGTGCGAACGCGCCACGCGCACCAGCGACGGGCCGTCATGATGAAGCAAGGAAGAGGAAGACGCGCGATCGGACCGGGGACGGCCGTTACTTGCCGCCGCCGCCGCCGCCACCGGTGCGGCTGGTCCCGTGCCCGTCGCCGATGGCGCTCCATGCGTCGTTGACGGCGGACGCCGCGCCCATTTCGTCTTCGTCCTCGGGGAGCGAGTTGTAAAGCTCTTGGTTGAGATCGTCGTGCCAGACGACATGGAGGTCGGCGAGGAGGACGTTCAGGCCGAGCTTGTGATTGAAATCGAGCTTGCTCTGCAAACCGTCGGACACCAGTGCCGACGCGGATGGGACGATGTCATAGAGGAACCGCGAGCCGTTGGGCCCCATCCCGCGGTACTGGTAGTTGCCGATCGCGGCACGGGTGTCCATGCCGAACGAATTTGAATAGCTGTTGAACCTGTGCGTTCCGTGGTGCGACGGGCAGTAGTAAATCTTGGGGGCGTCAAGGTAGTTGGCCATCGTGAGGCGACCCAGGCCGTCCCACGACTGACCCCACAGGCCGTCCGCGTCGCTCGACAGCCGCAGCGTCATCATCTGGGCCGCGTTTGAATCGCGGTACTTTTGCGACCAGCCCGGCACGAAGCGGCTGGGCACCACATAGCCGCCAAAGTCGTCGGCATACATGTGCAGGCCCAGGCCGATCTGGCGGATATTGGAGGAGCATGCAACACGCTTGCCCGTGCTCGTCACGCCGCGCAGCGACGGGAGCAACAGGCCGATGAGCACCGCGACGACCGCCATGGACACCATGACGTCGACCAGGGTGAATCCGCGCGCGGGATGACGGGCAATTCTCTTCACCTCACGAGTCTCCAGACTCTCTTTGGAAGCCCTTCCGGCATAGAGACTATCGAAACGACAACCGACCCGCAACAGAGATTTCGTCGTTACCGGGACTTTGGATTTTCGTTTGCATTTCGTTTGTTGCACACGAAGTGCGAACGTCCGGAAGCCCGAATCTCGAATTGTCGCAACCCAACCGGAGGGGTAAACGTACAGACCGCCGTAGGTTGTATGCTGGTGGCCGGGGGTGTCTCTCCCCCGCGCCCGGACGTTCCGGGCTGGCCTGTTCGGGGTGGCATAGGGGCTTTTCCTCCGACGTGCGCGATGGCGGCTCGCCGCCGATCACGCCGACGGTGAACAGAGGCTCAGACGATGGCATCTCGCGAGGACATCGATCCCAAGGAACGGGACGCGCGCGACCTGGCGCTGATGCGTCGTGTCGCCGCGGGCCAGGAGGCCGCGGTCGCCGATCTGTACGACCGATTCGGCTCGCTGGTCTATCGCATGGCGATCCAGGCCATGCCCAGCCGCGCCGAGGCCGAGGACGCCGTGCAGGAGATCTTCGTCCGCCTGTGGCGCACCGCGGAACGTTACGACCCCGCGCGGGCGGCCTTGGTGACGTGGGTGATGCTGATCTCGCGCCGGCACCTGGTGGACAAGCTGCGCCGCACGCGGGCGCGCGTGAAGGCCAGCTCGCTGGACAGCGCCCAGGCCAGCGGGGCCGAGGCCTCGGTGATGCCCGACGCATCAACCGGCGAGCGCGACGAACGGATGGCGGTGCTCCTGAAGCGGATCGCGGCGTTGCCCGAGCTTCAGCGCACGGTCGTGACACGAGCTTACCTGGGGGGGCAGACGCTCCGCCAGATCGGGGATGAACTCAACACGCCGCTTGGAACGATCAAGTCGGCGCTGTCGCGGGCCCTCGTGCGCCTGCGCGAACGGACGAATGAGGAGTTGGTTTCATGACGACCCGTGAACTCATCGAGCTGGCCCAGCTGGACGCGCTGGGCCTTTTGGACGACCAGGAGCGGGAGGCGTTTGATCGCGCCTTTGCCGCCGCTCCCGCGTCGATCCAGGCGCAGCTGCGCCGCGAGCAGACGCGTCTGGCCCGCACGGACTGGGTGCCGATCGACGGCGAACCCCCGGCCGAACTGCGCGACGCCGTGCTCACCGACGTCGCCGCCGCGACGCTCAAGGACCGCGTGATGGCGGCCGTGCGCCGCGAGATGGGCGCGCCGGTGCAGCGCCACGCGGGCGGGCGTCTCCATCCCCCGATCCACCAGGCTCGCTCGGTGTCGCGCGTGTGGCGCGTCGGCGCGATCGCCTCGGCCGCCGCCACCGTCGCCCTCGCCGCCACCACCCTCTTCCTCCAGAGCCAGTACTCCAGCCTCGAATCCGAGATCCGAAAGACCGGCACCTACGACAGCCTCATCTCCACCCGCGGCTTCAATCTCCAGGATCTGGTCTTCAACGACAACTCCCGCCTTGTTCACTTCGAGGCCGCCCAGGGCTTTGAGGGAACCGCCACCGCCTTCGTCGACGCCTCCAGCCAGAAGGTCCGCCTCTTCCACAAGAACTTTGCCAAGGAGCTCACGGCCTATCACGTCGTCGCGCTCGACGAACGCGGCGAAGAAATCGGCGTCCTGACGCGATTCAACGCCGACAAGAAGATCGACTTCGCCGGCGACTTCGGCGTCGATCTCAAGACCACCAAGCGCCTCGCCATCAAGGAAATCACGCCCGAACACCCCGAAGGAAGGATCGTCCTCACCTCCGCCGCCCTTCTGGGATAGCCCGGTCGGCCCGGCTTGTCACGCTCCTCACGCCGCTCGCTCCGGCGATCGCAACCCGCGATCACCCGGCGCGACGGACTCGGCGAACACTCCGAACGACGCGGACCCGTCCACTCGCGGGTCCGCGGTCGTTTTTGTCCCCCGTACAATCGGCCCCACGCACCCACGGAGCCCCGCATGGCCGCGCCGACGACATCCCCCGCCACGTTCATTCCCGCCGACTTCGACGGCACGCGCTTCGAGTCGATCGAGCCCCTCGCCCGAGCCCTGCTCGAGCGCCCCGTGAAGTCACGGAGCGAATTGATCGCCTGGCTCATCGACCGCAGCGAGCTCGACGCCGCCTGCAGCGAGGCGGGCGCCAACCTCTACATCGCCATGACCTGCAACACCGAGGACCAGGGTGTGCAGGGCGCCTACGCCGCGTACGTCGAGGAGGTCGCACCCAAGGTCAAGCCCCTGGCCTTCGAGCTCGACAAGCGCCTCGCCAAACTCGCGACCGAGCTCTCCCTCGACGCGGGCGACGGCGGCGAGCGCTACAAGGTCCTGACGCGCGATACCCGCTGCGAGGTCGAGCTCTTCCGCGAGGAGAACGTGCCGCTCGAGACCGAGCTCGCGCTCCTCGGCCAGAAATACGACCAGACCATCGGCGCGATGACCGTGGAGTTCGACGGGCGCGAGCAGACCATGCCCCAGATGGCCCGGTACATGGAATCGACCGACCGCGCCCAGCGCCAGGGCGCGTGGCGCGCCATGATCGCCCGCCGTCTCCGCGACGCCGATGCGATCGACGAGATCTATGACCAGATGATCGCGCTCCGCGACAAGGTCGGAAAGAACGCGGGCTTCACCGATTACGTAGGATACGCCTACAAGGCCAAGCACCGCTTCGACTACGGCGTTCCGCACTGCAAGGCCTTCCACGACGCGTGCGAGCAGGTCATCGTTCCGCTCATCCGGAAGCTCGACGCCAAGCGCAAGTCTGCGCTGAGCCTCGATTCGCTGCGCCCGTGGGACCTCTCCGTCGATATCAAGGGGCGCTCGCCGCTCCGCCCGTTCGCGGGCGGCGCGGAGCTGGTCTCCAAGTCGCGCGTCGTGTTCGGAAGGCTCGATCCGCGCCTGTCCGGGCTCTTTGCGCAGCTGGGCGACGGGCCGGGGCGTTACGACCAGCCCGCGCCCGACGGCGGGCCCGCGTACCTCGATCTCGACAGCCGCAAGGGCAAAGCGCCGGGTGGCTACCAGTACATGCGAGACCGCCAGCGTCGCCCGTTCATCTTCATGAACGCCGCGGGCATGCAGCGCGACGTCTCGACCATGCTGCACGAAGCGGGGCACGCGTTCCACTCCATGCTCTGCGTCGACGAGCCGCTGCTCGCCTATCGCAGCGCGCCGATCGAGTTCTGCGAGGTCGCCAGCATGTCGATGGAGCTGCTCACCCTGCCGCACGTGGGCGGCCCGGGGGGCTTCTACCCCGATTCCAAGGACGAGGCCCGCGCCCGCCGCCACCAGCTCGAGGAGAGCATCACCATCCTCGCGTGGATCGCGACCATCGACGCCTTCCAGCACTGGGTCTACGCCAATCCCAAGCACAGCCGAGACGAGCGCCGCGCGCACTGGCTCGAGCTCGACGCCCGTTTCGGGCGTGCCGTCGATTGGACCGGCTTCGACGACGCGCGCAAGAACGCCTGGCAGCGTCAGACGCACCTCTTCGGCCATCCCTTCTACTACATCGAATACGGCATCGCCCAGCTCGGCGCGCTGGGCCTCTGGCTCCGCTCGCTCGAGGAGGGCCCCGCCAAGGCGATCGACCTCTACATCAAGGGCCTCTCCCTCGGCGGCTCGCGCCCGCTCCCCGATCTCTTCGCCGCCGCCGGATTGCCGTTCGACTTTGGCGCGGGCGCGGTGCGCCGCATCGTCGAGCGCGTCGAGCGCGAACTGGAAAAGCTGCCGGAGTAGGCGCGCGCCATGCGCGATCCGTTGCAAGGCAACACGCCCCGGCCGCCCACTCCCCACTCCCCCGGTTAGTGACCGCTTATCACCGCCCCGGTGCGCACCAAAGTGTCCGTCTTTTTCCCCTCTTTCCAGATTCCCGAAAAAAATCTTCGCACCATCCGGCCCTGCGCGCAACCCCCTCCACGGCCTGCATTTCCGCCATTGCCTATGGCCCATCGCCCTCTGGCTAGTGCCTACTTACCACCGCCCTGGTGCGCACCAAAGTGTCCGTCCGCCCCCTCTTGTGGAGAGCGCGTGCGTGAACCCCGCGCCCTCACCGAGGCCAGCCGGCGGCCCATCACCCGCCGCGCAACCCCGGCGTCTTTGACAAGTGAATACGTCCGCCGGGGCACGGGCCTACCCGCCCCGGCGTCAACTGCTCTTGCTCCATCGTCGCGATTCCGGGAAGATGGAGCGCCGCGTCGTCGGCCCGGAGATTCCGCATGATCGCCCGTTCCCTCACGTCGTTGTCCGCCGCCTCTCTCTTCTCCCTGGCCGGATTGGCCCTGGGCGCACCGCCCGTCGATCCCGGCTCATCCACCGCCGGCGCGCCCGCCCAGCCCCGGAAAATGTGGGTCTTTCTGAAGGACAAGGGCTTTGCGGACAGCGCCGCCCAGGACGCCGCGTTGCTGGCGCTCAAGGACTCCGCCCATCCGCGCCAGGTGGCGCGTCGCCAGGCACGCCGCAGCATCGCGGGCTTGTTTGATGCGCGCGATCTTCCGATCGACGCGGGCTATCGGACCAGGATCGAGGCGACGGGCGCGAGGGTTCATGTCGAGAGCCGTTGGCTGAACGCCGTCAGCGTGTACGCGATGCCCGAAGATGTCGCGGAACTCCGCGGGCTTGATTGCGTCGCCGAGGTGCGCCCGGTGCTGGGCGGCAAGCGGCGCGGGTCCGACGCCGAGCCGAGCCTGGCCGACGCCACGGCCACGCGCGGCTTCTATGGCTACACCGAGCCCCAGACCCAGCAGGTCAACCTCGAAGCCCTGCACAACGCGGGCTTCACGGGTCAGGGCGTTGTGATCGGCGTGCTGGACACGGGGTTTCATCGTTCGCACCAGATCTTCACCCAGCCCGCGCACCCGCTGGTCGTGCTCGCCGAGCACGACTTCATCAACAACGATGGCAACACCGACATCGAAGGCGGCGACTATGGCGACCAGCACGTCCACGGCACGCTGATCCTTTCGGTCATCGGCGGCTATCTCCCCGGCACCTTCGTGGGCGGCGCGTACGACGCGCAGTTTGTCCTGTGCAAGACCGAGGACATCACCAGCGAAACGCCCATCGAGGAGGACAACTACGTCGGCGGGCTGGAGCTGTGCGAGGCCCAGGGCGCGGACATCACGACCTCCAGCCTCGGCTACATCGACTGGTACACCCCGGCCGATCTCGACGGGCAGACCGCCGTCACGACCATCGCGGTCAACATCGCCGGCGACAACGGGCTGCACTGCTGCACGGCGGCGGGGAACGAGGGGAACGACGGCGATCCCCACACCAGCACGCTGATCGCGCCCGCGGACGCGTTCCGCGTCATCACCTGCGGCGCGGTGGACTCGGGCGGCAACAGCGCCGGCTTCACGTCGACGGGGCCGACCGCCGACGGGCGCGTCAAGCCCGAGGTGATGGCGCGGGGCGTGGACACGTTCTGCGTCTGGCCCTACGACGACGTGAACTATGCGCAGGCCAGCGGGACGTCGCTCTCGACGCCGGTGGTCGCGTCGGTGGTCGCGTGCCTGACCGGAGCGCGTCCGAACTGGTCGGTCGATCGCATGAGGACGTATGTCACGCGCTCGGCGTCGGACTACGCCGCCACCCACACGACCGATCCGTTGTTCATCCGCGGCTTCGGCATCGTGAACGCGCACCAGGCGTATCTGATCGGTTGCCCGGCGGACCTTGATGCCAACGGGTTCGTCAACGGCGACGACTATGACGCCTTCGCCACGCTCTTTGACATCGGCAACACCGGCGCGGACTTCAACGGCGACGGGTTCGTCAACGGCGACGACTATGACGCGTTCGCCAGCGCGTTCGACGCGGGATGCTGAGGGGGAAGCAGAGAACAAGAAGTGGTCGAGTGGCAAAGTGGTCAAGTGAAGGGCAGAGGCCGCGGAGCCGCGTAGAGAATTCGCCGGGAGTCGGGAGTCGGGAGTCGGGAGTCGGGAGTCGGGCTGAGAATACACCTGACCACTTGACCACTTGTTTATTTGGCCACCCGGCCACCAAACCACGACTGCTTCCCCCCGTCTCGCTGTTTCGCGGCCTACTTGTCCTTCTTTCGCACACCCTTGGCGTTGGCTTCTTCGGCCAGGTCGCGATGGTTCTCGGCGACCGTCGGGTCAAACGGCGAGCCCTTGAGACGCTCCGTCCATTTCGCCAATTCTTCCTTGTCCTGACGCGCTTCGGCCAGGTCATAAAACAGCGTGCACGCCTGGAGCACCTCGACGTGGTTCGGATCTTTCAGGCGTGCCAGCGCCCGGTCGTAGGTCCACTGCGCGTCGGCGCGGGCTCGCTCCCATTCCTTCAGGTGGATGAGCACGGTGCAGCGCATGCCGTGGGCCATCTCGGCGCTGTCGTCCCAGTTCCCGTGCTCGTCCTTGGCGGCGGCGACGAGGGCGTCGGTGTAGGTGAGCGCAACGTCGAGGCGATCGCTTCCGATCATCATCATGGAGGCCTGGCCGAGGTAGTTGCGCGTGCGCGGGTGGCGCGGGCCATAGAGCTCGGTGGCGAGCGCCACGACCTGCTCGAATCGTTCGATCGATTCCTTGGTGCGGCCGGCCTTGGTGAGGTAGATGGCAAGGTTGAAGAGGGAGTTGGCAACGTCGGGGTGCTTGTCGCCGAAGAGCTTGCGCCGGACGGCGAGCGCGTCCTCCATGGGGGGGAGGCCCTCGTCGAGCTTTCCCTGGTTGCAGAGGCTGACGCCGAGGTTGTTGAGGGCGAAGGCCAGCTCGCGCTGATGGGCTTCGTCGTTGCGCCGGGCGGCGATGATCTCGCGATAGATCGCGTCGGCGCGGGGGTCGCCGATCTCCAATGCGTTGGCGAAGGAGTGCTTGAGGTCGAGCACCGCGTCGTGCGACGGCCCGAGCTCGGCCGCGGCGCCGGGGAGGAATTCGGCGCCCATCGCCATGGCCTCCTGCGGACGACGGGTGTCGCAGAGGAGTTGGGCCAGGGCGGCGGTGGTGTAGACGTTGTTGGGCGCGAAGCGGGATTCGGCGGACGTGCCGATCTCGAACGAGGCGCGCAGGTGTTGCTCGCCCTTCTTGAGTTCGCCGACGTTGACGTAGGCACGTCCGATCGTGCCGTGGATAGCGGCCCGGATGCGCGCGTCTTCGATGCTGTCGGGGGCGATGCGTTCGGCGGCGCGATTGAGGGCGTCACGGACGGTGACCTCGCGCCCGAGGGTCATCTCGGGCGACGCGGCCATGATGATCTGGAGGAAGAACTTGTTGATCTGGTCGTTGGTCTGGAGTTCGCGCTCGACCTGTCGGGTCTTGGCCCGCGCCTCGGCCGCCTGCCACAGGGTCGCCGCGATCCCTCCCACCAGCGTCAGAATAATGGCCGTCGTCGCGCCGACCAACGCGCGGTGACGGCGCACGAACTTCCGGATCAGGTACGTGCGCGTCGGCGGGCGCGCCAGGATCGGCTGGTCCTGCAGGAAGCGCCGGATGTCCTCGCCCAGTTCCGCCGCCGTCCCGTAGCGACGCGCCGGATCCTTCTCCAGCGCCTTGGCGACGATGGTCTCGATGTCGCCCCGGAGCGAGGGATCGTGGGCGGCGATGGGACGCGGCTCTTTTTCGCTGATGAGGCGGATGGCGGCGTGGACGCTGGCGGAGCCGACGTCCAGGGGCGGCTTTCCCGCGAGCATCTCGTAGAGGATGACGCCCAGGGCGTAGACGTCCGTGCGGATATCGAGGCGGGCCGGATCGCCCGAGACCTGCTCGGGGCTCATGTACGCGAGCGTTCCGAGCACCTGCCCGGCCTCGGATTGCAGGGTCGCCTGGCCGGCGCGATCGGCGAGGCGCGCGATGCCGAAGTCGAGGATCTTCGGCTGCGCGTCGTGGGTCACGAGGATGTTGGCGGGCTTGAGGTCGCGGTGGATCACGCCGCGCTGGTGGGCGTGGGCGACGGCGTCGCAGACGCGGGCGAAGAGATCGAGCTTGGCGCGGGTGGAGAGGCCGCGCTCGCGCGCGAACTTGTCGAGCGGGCTTCCCTCGACGAGTTCCATGGCGACAAAGGGGATGGCGGCGCCGGAGCGATGGTCGGTGCCGGCGTCGTAGACCTGGGCGATGCCGGGGTGCTGGAGCATGGCGAGGGTCGACGCCTCGCGCGAGAGCCTCCGCAGCATCGACGAGGACACGAAGCCGGGGCGCACGAGCTTGAGGGCGACGGCGCGGTCCGGCGCGTCCTGGCGGGCGGCGTAGACCACGCCCATCCCGCCCACGCCGATGGGCTTGATGATGGTGTAGCGTCCGATGGTGCTGCCGGCGGCCAGGCTGGGCGAGTCCGCGCCCAGGTCGTCGCTGGTCAGGCCGGCGTCGGCGAGGGCCGAGCCCTCGAGGAACGAGGGGTCGGTGTCGTGGTGGGAGAGGAGCGATTCGAGCTCGCGGCGCATGGCCTCGTCGCCGTCGCACTCGCGATCGAGGAGTTGCCGCTGCTCGTCGGGCGGGAGCTCCACGAGGCGTGCGAAGAGTTCGCGTGAGCGCCGATCAAACGCCGCACTCATGCGATCTCCCCGTCGTCGATCGATTCCAGCTCGCGACGCAGCCAGGCGCGCGCGTAGACCCAGTCGTTCTTGACGGTGCCCGTGGAGACGCCGAGCGCCTCGGCGGTCTGTTCGATCGAGAGCCCGGCGAAGTAGCGGAGGAGGACGATCTCGGCCTGGCGCGAGTCGCGGGTTTCGAGACGGGCGAGGGCCGCGTCGAGGCGGAGCAGGTCCATCCCGCCGGCGCCGGTGGCGGGCGTGGGATCGGCGATGAGGTCCTCGCGCAGGTCGGCGCGGGCGCGGTCTCCGCCGTGCTTGGCGGCGCGATGACGGCGGGCCCGATCGATGAGGATGCGGCGCATGGCGCGGGCGGCGGCGGCGAAGAAGTGCCCGCGGCCCTGCCACTCGATCGCCTCCCCGCCGACCAGGCGGAGGTACGCCTCGTGGACCAGGGCGGTGGGCTGCAGCGTCTGGCCCGCCGGTTCCTTGGAAAGCTGTGCCGCCGCCAGACGACGGAGTTCGTCGTAGACGAGCGGGAGGAGGGACTCGGCGGCCTTGGGGTCGCCGGCGCCCGCGGCGCGTATCAGCCGCGTGACGTGTTGAGCGGGTGTCGGTTCCATGTGTTCGATGGCAACATCCTACCGAACTCTGTGAAAAACACCGCGCGAATCCGGGCGATGTTCGGGGGTGGATTTGCGGGAAGGTCCGGTACAGTGTGGATCAGCGGGATTCGCCGCGGCGTATCGGCCACTCCCGCACCCATTCAGGGAGAAAGACATGAGTTACTCGACCGCGCGTCGCGCTCTCGCCGGTTTGCTGGGCTTGGCCGGGCTGGCCCCGCTGGCACTGGGACAGGTCTATAGCACCGCGCCCGATTGGACCTCGCTGGACATGCAGGTGTCGACCGGGGCCGCCCTGGTCGATCTCAACCGCGACGGCTGGCTCGACCTGGTCGTCTCCAACGGCAACGACATCTCGCTGCAGCGCGTGGTGGTTTACTACAACGACGGCACGGGGCAGCTGGAGCGCTCGCCCAGCTGGCAATCCGCCAACACGGCGTATCACGGGCACCTCGACGTCGCCGATGTCAACGCCGACGGCTGGCCCGATGTCGCGGTCGGCATCCTGCTGGCGCAGGGCGGCACGTCTGCCCGCCTGTACATGAACAACAACGGCGTGCTGAACACCACCGCGTCGTGGACCGCGCCCGTCTCGGGCGACTCCTTCGGCGTGTCGTTCGGCGACATGAACGGCGATGGTCGGCCCGATTTGGCCGTCGCCAGCGGCGAGGCGTACAACAACGTCCCCAAGCGCAACTGCGTCTATCTCAACGTCAACGGCGCACTCTCCCCGACCGTCTCCTGGGAAACCGCCACCACCAAGAATTTCAACACCTGTATCTGGCTCGACCGCGATCGCGACGGCCTGCTCGACCTCTGCTACAACGGCTCCAACACCGACACCTTCGTCTATCGAAACCTCGGCACCTCCCTCGAAACCACCGCCACCTGGCGCACCAACGACATCCGCAACCAGTTCTGTCTCATGGCGACCACCGGCGACGTCACCGGCGACGGCCTGCGCGAGCTCATCCTCGCCGACAACAACCAGCTCTTCAGCGGCTCGGGGCGCTTCCGCCAGTACAACGGCCTGCCCGCCGGCAACTACAACACCACCGCCAACTGGACCTACTCCGACGGCTACACCGCCGCCGTGTTCCTCGGCGACATCAACAACGACAACAAGCTCGATCTCTGCAGCGGCGAGTGGTTCGGGCGCTCGCGCTACTTCCTCAACAACGGCACGGGCTTCCCCGCCGCGTCGAGCTGGCAATCCGCGGGCACCAGCACGGTTGAACGAATCTACCTCGGCGACGTCGACAACAAGAGCCGGCGCGTCAAGTCCGCGGAGTTCAGCGGCTCCTCCAAGCTCGTCCACCTGCCCACGCAGCCCGTCGAGAACGTGCTGAAGGTCGTCGTCGACGGCGTGACCCTGCCGCGCAGCCAGTGGTGCGCCAGCCGCGAGTTCGGCTGGGTGTCAATCGGCGTCACGCCCGCGTCGTCGGTGCGCGTCGTCTATGTCGCCAGCGCCAGCCTCGACATGGCGATCAGCAACTGGGACGACAACAAGCCCAACCAGCTTTACTACAACAAGACCACGCCGCCCTGCGCCGCCGACATCAACGGCGACGGCTTCGTGAACGGCGACGATTTCGACACCTTCGCCGAGGCCTTCGACGCCGGCGACGAGACCGCCGACTTCAACATCGACGGCTTCGTCAACGCGGACGATTACGACGCCTTCGCGGAGCCGTTTGAGGCGGGGTGCTGAGGTCTTTCCCCGGGGCTGCGCGCGAACGAGAAAATGAACGGGGGCGCACGCGGCGTGTCGATCTTCATTCACATGAAGATCCATGTCGCGATCGTCGCAGTGGGCACGCTGGCATTGATGGGCAGCGCCGCCGCCCAGTGGACTGTGGAGATTGTGTCACCCACCGGCACGGGCGGCGCGGAGTTCTACGCCGGGGCATCGGGAGTCCGCGTCGGTGGCCTTTACGCCGACTTCTGGCCAACGCACGCCTTCATCTGGGACCCAACAACCGGGACTGGCATCGACCTCAATCCGCCCGGCTCCGTTCGATCGAACGCCTACGCGTGCGATGGCGAAGAACAGGGCGGCTTCGTGTGCGACGCCGAAGGAAACCCCCAGGCCGCTATCTGGCACGGCAGCGCCGAATCATGGGTCAATCTTGCTCCTTCCGATTCGGACGAATCCTTCGTCTGGGGCGCATGCGGCGGCGTGCAGGTCGGGAGCGTGATGATGTTCTCGGGTCCAACCGTTGCATCATTGTGGCGCGGCACGCCGGAGTCCTGGGTGAACCTGAATCCTGCCGGTTCAAGTTACTCGTTCATCTACGGCCTCTCTCGCGACATGCAGGTCGGGCGCGCCGATATCGCAGGCGAAACCCACGCCGGTTTCTGGCGCGGCACGCCCGAGTCGTGGACCGACATCCACCCCAAGTGGGCTCTGGGTTCCGAAGCTTGGGATGTCGACGGAGACAGCATCGTCGGCACCACCTTTGATTCAAACTATGTGGAGCACGCGACACTGTGGTCCGTGTCGTCGCACGGCGCGATCAACCTTCACCCGAGTTGGCTCAAGGCGCCCGGGTCCCATGCCCGCGGCGGCTGTGAACGCTGGCAAGTCGGCTTCACGTTCGACGGAATTGCGGATCACGCCTGCATCTGGAGCGGCACGCCCGACTCGTTCGTCGACCTGCACCGGCTGCTTCCCGATCCGGACTGCGGGCACTCAGTGGCGTGGCGAATCTCGCGCGAGGGCGACACGATCTGCGTCGCGGGCTGGAGAATGTTGAACTGCTGGGGCCGCTGGGATGCCGTCATCTGGAGACACCCCGCCATAGACCCCTGCGCGTCCGACTTCAACAACGACGGCTTCGTCAACGGCGACGACTTTGACTCCTTCGCGCAGGCCTTCGAATTCGGCGAGGGTATCGCCGATCTGAACATGGATGGCTCGCGCACCACCGACGACCTCGACATCTTTGTCGATCACTTCGAGCTCGGCTGCTGATCCGCTACATTGGTGGCGATGAGCGACCGCCCCGAAACTCGCAGGTCTTTTCTCGCACCCGCGATCCTCGCGGGCGCGCTCCTCTTCGGCGCGCTCGAACTGGCCCAGCGCCCAGGTCCGGGCGCGGATCACGCGGCGTCACGGCCGTCCACGCCGACTTCCGGCGCGCCCGCCGCCGACTCGCGTGCCGCTGCTGACTCGCCCATCACGAGCGCCACCTCTCTCCCCTCTTCCCGCGCGTACTCGCCCGAAGAATCCCGCGCGCTCATGCGCCTCGAGCCCGGCTTTGTCGCCGAACTCGTCTGCGCCGAGCCTCTGATCCAAGCACCCGTCGCCGTCACCTTCGACTCCGACGGGCGACTCTGGGTCGTCGAGATGCGCGGCTACATGCCCGACAACGACGCCACCGGCGAACGCGAGCCCTCCGGGCGCATCACCATCCTCACCGACCAGGACCACGACGGCTTCTACGAAACCGCCCGCGTCTTCATGGACAAGCTCGTGCTCCCGCGCGGCGTGCTCCCGCTCCGCGTCACCAGGACATCTACCACCGCCCTGGTCCTCGCGCCCCCCAACCTCTTCATCGCCCACGACGACAACAACGACGGCGTCTGCGACCGCACGGTCTCGGTCATGAACGACCTGGGCGGCGTCGAGAACCCCGAGCACGCGCCCAACGGCCTGCTCCGCGGCCTCGACAACTGGATCGAGTTCTCCCAGCACGACAAGGCCTTTCGTGTCCGGGGCGACGCGATCGAGACGCGGAGCGTGCCGCATCACGGGCAGTGGGGTATCAGCAAGGACGACCTCGGGCGCGTGTTCTATGTGCCCAACTCCGACGCGCTCCGCGCCGACTTCCTCCCCAAGCACTACTTCGCACGCAACCGCCAGCAATCGCGCGAGGGCGTCATCTATGAGCTCGTCCAGCCCGACCCCACCGTCTGGCCCATACGCCCCACCGTCGGCGTCAACCGCGGCTACATGAAGGGGATCCTCCGCCCCGATGGCCGCCTCGCCACCCACACCGCCGCGTGCGGGCCCCTCATCTACCGCGAGCACGCCTTCGGCTCCGAGTTCGTCGGCAACGCGTTCGTCTGCGAGCCCGCCGCCTACCTCGTCAAGCGCCACACGCTCGAGGATCAGAACGGCGTGCTGGTCGCCCACCACGCCACGCCGGGGCGCGAGTTCCTCGCCAGCCTCGACGAGCGCTTCCGCCCCGTCAACTCCTGCGTCGGGCCCGACGGCTCGCTCTACCTCGCCGACATGTACCGCGGCGTGATCCAGCACAAGACGTATCTCACCCCGTACCTCAAGGACTACATCAAGGAGCACGATCTCGAATCACCCCTGAATTGCGGGCGGATCTGGCGCATCCGCCGCGCCACGCACGAAGTCGCGCCGCGCCCCGCCCCGGTCAAGCTCTCGGAACTTCTCACGCCGGGCGTCGCTTCGTACCTCGAATCGCCCGAAGGCTGGTGGCGCGACGCCGCCCAGGCCGAACTGGTCGAGCGAGCCGACGCACTGGCCGCCGACGAAGCGCGGCGCGTCTTCGAGCATTCCACCATTGCGCTGGCGCGCCTGCACGCGCTCTGGACGCTCGAGGGAATCTCGTTCAACGCCAAGGCGAGCGCGGGCGGCGGCGCGAAAACCGACACGCCCGGGCTTCTCGACGCCGATATCACCCGCGCCTGCGCCGACACCGATCCCAACATCCGTGCCGCGGGCTTGCGATTGCTCGCGGAGCGCGCCAAGCCAGCGTCGCCGGATGCGCCGGCGACTTCGGATGTGCTCGCCCGCCTCGACGCGATGAGCGCTGATCCGTCGCCCGTCGTCCGCCGTCAGGCCGCCCTCTCGCTCCCCCTGCTCAACCTCGACAAGGCAGCGCTGGTCGAGCGCCTCGCGCGCCTGATCCAATCCGACTCGGGCGATCGTCTGATGCGCGTCTCTGTCGTCAACTCCGCCGCCGGCGCGGAGCTGGAGTTGCTCGGCAACCTCTTCGCGTCGTCATCGTTCGGCTCGTCGCCCGCTTCCGCGCGCGTGGTTGGTGCGCTCGCCGAGTGCCTCGTGAAGCGCAACGACGCCACGCGCCGCCAGGTCGTCGCCCTCGCCGCCGACCTTGCGCTCCGCGACGACGAGCGTTGCGTGCCCATCCTGAAGTCCATTGCCGCGGCCCAGAATCTCCGCGACAAGCAGCCGCGCACCATCAAGCTCGACGCCGAGCCCGCGCACTGGCGCGAAGCGCTCTCGCGTGCAGGACGCTACACGCCGCTCCTGGAGGCCAGCGACGCGTATCTCACATGGAAAGGCCGCGTCAACGAGCCGATCGTGCGCGAATTGACCGAGAGCGAGCGGAAGCTCTTCGATCGCGGGCGATCGCTCTACACAATTTGCGCCGGGTGCCACGGCAACGAGGGCCAGGGGGTCGCGGGCTCGATTCCGCCGCTGATCGGTTCCGCGCGCGTGCTCGGACGCCCCGAAACGCTCGCGAAGATCGTGCTGCACGGGCTGGAGGGCCCGCTCGACACGGGCGAGCCGACCAACGCGGCGATGCCCGCGTCGCCGGTGAAGAGCGACGAGGATATCGCGGGCGTGCTGACGTTCGTGCGGCGCTCGTGGGGCAACGCGGCGCCGCCGGTGTCACCCGATCTGGTGCGCGAGGTTCGCAAAGCCCATCAGGGGCGTGCGCTCCCGTGGACGAGGAAGGAACTGGACGAGAAGTGATGTCGACTCGGGGCGTGATCCGCACGTCTTGGGCGGTCGGGGGCCGGCGGGGGCGGAGGCGTCACGTCCCGGCGCGTTGGGGTACGCGGAAGCAGGCGCGGTGTTCGAGTCGGGTCGGTGTCAGATGCCCTTCTGGGCTCGGGCCAGCGCGATCTTCTGGCGCGCGCACTGACGATCTCGGTTCAGGCGATCGACCTGCGCCTGGCGGTCCTTGGCGCCGTCGGGAATCGACCGGGCCATGAGAGCATCGAGTTCTTTCTGGGCGTCGGTCGCGCTGAGCTGCTCAGCGGGGGTGGCTCGTTCGGCCAGCACGGTGAGCTGCTCGCCGGCCATCTGGACAAATCCGCCCTCAACGAAGTAGGAGCGCGATCCGCCCTCGCCCTTGCTTGAATCGGGGAAGTCGACGCGGAGCTCGCCCGCGCCCATGCGAGCCAGGATCGGGGCGCGGCCGGGGAGCACGCCGAACAGGCCGTCCCACGCGGGGATCGACGCATACGCGACCGCCTCGTCGAAGACGCTGGCGGTCGGGGTCACGAGTCGGCAACGGAAGGACTTGGCCAAGGCTGAATCTCCAGATTTGGGGGCGATGGCCCGGCAAACAGGGGAGACGATGGTAGGCCGGCGTCCTCTTTTGTTCCCGTTCGGGAAGTGTTCTTGGGAGATCAGGGTGAGTCGGGCGGAGTGCGGGCGCGACAACGGCGCGCGGCGCTTCCGCTCGCGCGCCGTTGGTGTCGTCGGGATTTTGGGGATGGCTACGCCGCGACCATGGTCGACCAGTGGTCGAGCGTGAGGTCGTAGCGGAAGAGGACGAGGTCCGCGCCGCTCATAGCGCAGAGGACGAGGAGGTTGCCCGAGGACGACGCGCCCATGGGCATGGAGAGGTCGCGCGTGGAGCTTGCGGCGCTCGAGACGTTGGTGTCGTACCAGAAGACGCTGGGGGTCCATCGGAGCACGCGTGCGTCGCCCGAAGAGTCGATCGCGAACACATTGATCCCGCCGTCGTCGCTGGTCGTGACTTCGACCGCGTCGGCGATGACGGGCGCGCCGGCGGCGTCGGTGAGGTCGGCGACGCGCCAGCGGTTGGGATCATCGGGCAGACCCGGAGCCCACCAGTAGGTGGACACATGACCCTCGTCGGTCATGCCGACGATGTTCATGCCGCCCCAGGCGGTGACGAAGGCGTCGAGCTGCCCGCCGAAGGTCGGGCCGTCGAACGAGGAGGTCATGTTGACGTACTGCCAGCTGTCGAGGCCGGGGGCCCACCAGTAGACGACGACTTCGCCGGAGTCGTTGAGTCCGGCGAGGTTTAGGCCGTCCCACCCGCTGACATAGCCGGTGAGGCCGCGCGAGAGTTCGGGCCCGTCGACGAGGAGGGTGAGGTCGGAGTGCTGCCAGGAATCGAGGCCGGGCGCCCACCAGTAATTGACCGCGTGCCCTTGCGCGTCGAGCCCGGCGATGTGGATCGAGCCCCAACTCGGCGAGTAGAACGTGAGGTCGCCGGTCAGGCCGTCGGCGTCGATCTCGGCGGTGAGGGGGCGCGCGGGCCCAGTTGCGGCGGGGGGGGAGCCGGAGATGAGCCAGAGGCGGCGGGAAGTGTCGGTGATTGCCAGGTGCACCGTGCCGTCGGACGTGGTGAACGGCGTCATGTCGCGGGCTTGGGCGCGGAAGTTGGAGATGGCCGCGATGTCCTGGATCTCTTGCACACCCACGGCCTGGCCGGTCAGGATCGCCTTCGGCTGGTTGTCTTCGCCCAGGAAGAACGTGAGCATGGAGTCGTCGACGGGGAGCGAGGCGACCTCCTGGGACTGGCCGCCGGACGCGCGGGCCCTGAACTTGATGGCGAGGTCGGTGGTGAAGTTGGGCAGGACGATCGAGAGCGTTCCGTTGCCGACGTACTGGGCGGAGTAGGTGGCGGAGGCGTTGGCGACGAACATGTTGGTGGTCCAGACCTCGACGTCGACGAGCTGGTCGCGATCGAGGCCGGAGATGGTGAGCGTCGCGCCAGAGACGAGCGAGGCGGACACGTTGGCGTCGTTCAGGATGTAGACCATGCCCTGCGCGCCGTCGCTCACGCCCCAGGCGTGGAGCGTGCGCCCGGAGGCGACGGCGGAGACCTTGCCGGCGAGGGGGTCGGCGTCAAAGTGCGACCAGTCGAGGGCGAGGGTCTGGCTGTTCACGAAGCGCCCGAAGGTCTGCTGGTAATAGCGCATCGTGCTGGTGAGGTTGTAGCCGTTGAAGGCGAGCTCCTCGGTGTTGACGCGCAGGCCGGTGCCGAACTGCCCGCTGGCCAAGCCCGACCAGATGAGCGTGCGGAAGTTGGCCTCGTCCTCCTGCTGAGTGAAATCGGCGCTGTAGGCCGGAGTTTGGTTCGGCCACGCGGTTCGGT
>OEIV010000092.1_pt1 | contig 56624 bp, 89 predicted proteins | sample 1539231 | NCBI WGS metagenome assembly OEIV01 (sample SAMN03794762, study PRJEB22550) | activated sludge metagenome | feature: wastewater treatment plant; material: activated sludge; isolation source: Wastewater treatment plant of a petroleum refinery complex | place: Argentina: Buenos Aires ...
GACGATGACGACGATGAGGAAGAAGTCGTTCCGAAGCCGAAGAAGAAGTCGCAGCCCGTCGACGATGACGACGATGACGACGAGGAGCCCGCACCGCCGAAGAAGAAGGCGAAGGCCAAGCCGGCCGATGACGATGACGACGAGGACATCGACATCGACGACCTCTGAGGTCAACCAGTGGGTCCTCTAACCCGAAGGAGTAAGCGGTCAACGGTCCACTAAATCGGGGAAGTACGGACCGCCCACCCACTACGATCAAGGGCCCTGCTCAGATTCGCCCATAGTCTGAGCGGGGCCCTTCTCTTTGTTAAGGAGTAACTATGGCACAGAGAGAATCAGCACGAAGCCGCAAGATCATGGCTCACCTCCGGGCTAAGGAAGTGTTCTGCTTCAAGGTGTGGGGCAGTGAGCACATGATGGCGGGGTTACCAGACATTATCGGGTGTTACAAAGGCATGTTCTTCGGTTTCGAGGTTAAGCACCCCGAGACTCGAGGCAATACGTCGCCGCGTCAGGATTACGTGATGACGAAGATCAGGGAGGCAGGCGGCATATCTCAGGTAGTATGCACTCCCGAAGAAGCCTGGGGCGTACTCCAGCGCTATCAAGTTAAGATCACTCAATCGAAGTAGCCGGATCGATTAGGGATTAACTGAGGCACCGACGGGGATAACCCTGACGCTTATGATGAGCGCAAGGCATCAACGTCATTTACACCAAGTATAACTCTTTGTCCCCAGTCGGTTTACCTCATAAACCCCCTTATGATATGATGTATTCAATCGATGAGGGGGCGATCCCCCGATGAATGAAGGGAATGAGTTTGAGTACTGAGATCATGACCGTTGCTCAGTTGATCGACCAGTTGACTGAGTATGACGGTGACACTCCCGTGATGATCGCCGTCGTGAAGAATCCTGGCGAGGTCGACAACAAGCCCATTCGATGGGACTGGGATAGCGACACTGCGGTCGAGGTTGTGCCCTTGTCGCCCGACGACGTGACGATGCAGCATGGCACGATGGTCTATCTCACCGTCGAGCTGGCCGAGTATCACCCCGATCACTTCACCCCCCAGTCCGCCGATGACTGACGAGGATTTCGTTGGGCCTCCGGCTGTCGATCAGCTCACCTTCCGAGAGTTGATCCAGTACAAACCATTCAGGAACTACCTGAAGCACCCGGTTGTTGCTACTCCCAACATGGCAGGCAATGCCTTCCGACTCTGGGTTCAGCGTGAAGAAGGTGGGGGGTGGGCCAAGAAGGACTACGCGACTTACGCTGAAGCTTACCGGGGGCTTCGCCTAAGGCTCCCGAACTGCCATGACGCAACCATCGGGTCGATCATCACGTTCTTCCGACCGCCCAAGCTGAAGACCAAGTCTGGAATCACGATGCTGCCCACACCGCCTGGCCATCGTTGGTGCTGCCTCTGCCGTCGACCCACCGTGTTCGATTACTTCAGTGAGCACCATGCTTTCCCGGGCAGGTTCATCCCATCTTACGACATTCGGTGTGGGATTTGCGGCCACCGGGGAGTGTCGATGCCGCGTTATGACTCGACTGCGATGTGGAAACTATGAGCGATCAACCAAAGAAACCGGGACCGAACTGCACATCTGTCAATGAGATTGAAGATGAGTGTGCCTGCGGCTGCAACGCCTATGGTAACTGGTGCGGACAAGCTGAGTGCGTAGACTTCCACTTCAGCAAACCAACACATCAAACTTCAGAACTCCCAGGACATTCTCTGTCCAACCGCCAACTGGGCAATCAGTAACTACCAGAACCCGAGTTTGAGGAGTTTGATCCCCGAACTTAGAATGTCCTACCATAGTCCACACAACCACCCACTAGGAGACAAACATGGGTACCGACAACGACTGGCTCGCCCTCTGCGACAACATCGACGATGGGGCTTTCGACTCTGCTCTCGATGAGATCGCTCGAGCGGTGGTCTCTCGACGTGACGTTGTCTCTCGACGCAACGCCCGACGCATCGTTCGACTGCTGATTCCCAACCAGACCATGGTTCGCTTGACCAACGGAGTCAAGCCCCGCTTCTACGAGAACATGGTGGGCATCATCCGAGAGGTCACCGGAGAAGCTGCCTTGGTCGAGTTGACCACTCGCCCCCAGCCGGGCCGAGGTCGCCCTCCCGCCGAGCTGCAGACGAAGATCCGAGTGGCCATCATCAACCTCGAGATCGTCGATCCTGACACTGCCGTCCTTCTGTCCAGTGCCAAGACCAAGGCCGACATTGGTGATGACGAGGACTACGAAGACGATGACCTCGAGCCCGAGGACGATGATGACGAGGACATCGAGGAAGATGACGACGACGATGACGATGACGATGAGGACGACGAGCCTCCCGTGAAGCAGCCGGCAACCAAGACCAAGAAGAAGAAGTAGCACTACCGCATTTGACCCTGTTAGCCTCGCTTTGATAGCATAGTAGCGAGGAGGTAAATGCGAATGACTCAAGTTCTCGACAAAGCGTGGGCTGACCTATCGCCGAACGACATCGTGCGATGGCGAACCCCACGCTTCGTCAAGTATGGCCGAGTTATCTCTCGTAAAGGTCGATCTCTACTCATCCGCTTCGCTGGCGACGATCGTGACACTGCGATCCCCGATGGCAAGTGGTACCACCTGCAGTTCAAGATGTATGGTGAGTCAGCCGATGAGTACCTGATTACGGTCGACAGCTATCCCGAGGGGTCGCTCAATGAATCCTTGATCGATCCGGCCGCTCACGATGACATGATCACCGTTCGTGAAGCGCACGAGATCCTGGGCATCGACCCGAAGCAGTTGCGTCGACACATCCGACGGGGCAAATTGCCCGCCGAGCGAAACGCCGAGGGTTACTGGGTTATGAACCGAGACCGACTACTGATCTCAGCTCGCAAGTATGGCTGGCTCTGAGATTGAGTATGCCTGGGCTGCAGGCTTCATAGATGGGGATGGCTACTTCACAACTAAGAGTAACGGTACCAAGACTTACTTAATCTTAGCGGTGGGTCAATCAGAACTCGAACCTCTCCATCGGCTGCAAAGGCTCATGGGAGGCAATATCACAGAATTAAGCCTCAAACGTAACCTTCTAGCTAAGAAACGACATTGGCGATGGACTTTGTCTTCTCGGCTGCTGTCAAACCACATCGATCATCTCTGGCCCCATCTTACTGAAGTTAAGAAGAGCCAGTACGAAAGGGCGAAGCTTGGGAGGCTATAGAGTCAATCAACAACCCGAGGGTACTCGTGTTACGTACTGGCCCGACCCCCGAGGCCCCAACCATGGGAAGTTGTACTGGGGCACCATCATCCAGCATACTGGCACGACAGTCCTGATCGCCTGGGATGATGACGGGGACACCTTTGAGGTGTGGGATAGCGCTGAGATTCGCTACCGGATAGATCGTGCTCAGATGAGGTTGATCCGGCCTCCAAAGCAGCCGCGTCTTCGTATCCCTGCCGATCAATTAGCATGCAAGGTGTGCGGCAAACCTCGACAACTGAAGTGCGGGTGTCCTCGAGTCGGGGCTTTGAAGCCGGAGGAGTGGGACACTCGGGGACAACAATTTGTCGATAGGGGGTCACAATCAAGTCGACGAGATGATATGATTTCCCCCTCGCATCGCATCAGCGATGATGAATCAACGAAGGGATCAAGTATGGGCACCAAGAAGGGTACCAAGGGAGCGACGAAGGAGGTGACCCCCGATGCTGAGTCGACCGATGCCGGCAACAAGCTCTCTGCCAAGGAAGCTGCTGCTCTGCTGGGCACCGATGCTCGAACGCTTCGGAAGTTCCTCCGCTCCGAATCGGGGCTGGTCGGCCAGGGGCAGCGATGGGAGATCGCTCCCGACGAGGTCGATGCTCTGAAGGCTCGTTTCGAAGCCGCCGTCAAGAACAAGGCTGCCTCGCCGAAGAAGACCAAGGCGAAGGATGCACCCGCTCGCCGCGTCTCCCAGGTCGATGCCGACGAACTCGAGGATGACGACGAGCTCGAAGAGGTCATGGATCTCGACGATCTCGACGATCTCGACGATCTCGACGAGCTCTGAGCGAACTTCTCGGTACAGGAGGTTACCGAGCTGCGAGCAGGCCCGGCTCAGGGGCCACTGAGATGCTCACAGCGAATACCTCCCGGGTGGGTCCCTCTCGAGGGGCTCATCCACTGAGACCACCATCATCAGCTTGAGTCCTAATCCCCCTCAAGCGGTCTCCCGAGGAAGCCCGAGGCCTAGTACCCCTTCGGGCTTTCTCGGTGTGTGTCCCCTTCCGTGCCCGAATGTGCCAGGGAACGGTTACAAAGGGAACCTAAGATGATATGATGTAGTTATGATGATCAATGCACTCCCCTACGGGTTCATTGAGGCCAACCTCATGCTCGAAACGCTGAGCATCGACAGGGCCGATGAACTCGATCTAGCCGATCTGCTGGGCGAACTCGCCAAGTTGCCGCCCGATGCTCAGGCTCGAGTCTTCAAGTGCTACAATGCACTGATGCTCAAGCTCCACACCGAGCACATGATCACCAACATCTACGATGGGCTGACGCTCGACGAAGTCGCCCTCGCTGCCTTCGATACCGCACTGATCTGGGAGCTGGGATGAGCAACTACACTCGCATCGATGCGATCGACTCACACTACAAGCAGATCGCCTGGGGCACTTCCACCCTGCCCCCCTGCCAACATGCCCTGATCAAAGGGGGCCCCGACTGCGATAAGCCCGGTGAGTTCGATTCCCCCGTACAGGGCTACGGTTCCTGGGCTGATCTCTGCTACGAGCACGTTGCTATCGATGGTCAACGATCCGTTACTCAGGGCTATCACCGCATCACCAGGAAGGGCTGATCACCATGACGATCCCCGATGACTCGCTGCCTAAGTTCACCCCTCTGATCAACCTTGCGGGGCTCGAGGCAGCGCACGAAGATGAATGCGTCGAGGACACCTACTTCCGACTCATCATCGAATCCGAGTTCTTCGACACTCTCGACCCCGACGATCGGGAGCTGTTCTTGCTAGCCATTGCACAATCCTGCATCCAATGGGTGCTTGACCGGAAGGTTTACTAACCATGCCCGACATCCATGTTCATCCGCATCCTCGGCTGAGTGACGATGAGATCTACGACGTCGTCAACTGCATCCGAATGGCTGCTGACGAGAACGACAAGGCCGCCAAGGCTCTGCGCCGAGTTGCTCGAGATCTTCGACGAGGGCAACTGTACCCCCTCTACGCTCCGGGTGAAGAAGGGGCCCGAGCCGCTGACTACCATGCTGAGTGGCATGAGCAGTCTGCCGAACGGCGACGCGAGATCGCTGACTACTTCGAAGATGCCGAGCAGGTGACCATCCGATGATCCAACGATGGTCCGACTGCAGCTGCGAGGATTACCCCTGCTGCGGTCACTACGACACCATAACCGGCGAGTCTGACGACTATGGTAGGTATGCCGAGGACTACCACCTCGATGACATGGGGGACTGAATGAACATCACTGTCTTTCTACCCGATCAGGTGTGGCGCAGGCGTACCGCGTGCTCAGGCCCTGCTCCTGACCCAATGCTCGCTCAGATGTTCCGTCCTTTCTCAGAGCTTCGCCAGTCAGTACCGCCCTGGAAACTGGCTCGGATGCTTCAGGGCGATCCCTACGGCCCGATCAAGAAGCCCCACATCATCTATCACCGCCCAACGAAAGTGAGCTAGCTCATGGCCCAACCCAAGAAGCACCTTGTCGACAAGGCAGCGGGCTCCTCGACTGATCTGTTCGAGCAAGTACCCATCTTCTGCAAGCGCCCTGCCACCTTGCTCCGAGTCACCGACCAAGTCGAGGAGGCAACGTGCCGAGCCTGTCTGCAGCGAGCTCATAGTCGAGCTCTCGACATCGTCAAAGCCATTGCAACTCAGATGAACCAACTCCCCTGAGACACCTTGGGGCCGGGGAACGGTTACAATCGGTTCCAGAGTTGATATGATGGGAGCATGATGATCAATGAAGGGGGGTTCCCCGACGACGATGATGACGAGGTCTGCGATCACCGCTGCTGCGATTGCGATCTCGACGGCATCATCTTCCCGGGCGATGCCCCCATCGACATCCAGCGATTCCTGAGCGACTTTCAGGATCGAATCCGAACCAAGTTTGCGGCCATCGTGGCCGCTGAAGAAGGGGATTGAATTGAACAAAGCTGACAAGCTCCGCATCGAGCTTGCCCACACGACCTGCCGAACGGTTGGTCATGCCTGGTACTCAACCGATGCCCAGTACCTCCCCGAATGGGGTACTCCGATGCACTTCCAGTGCGAACGATGCGAGACGCGACGCTTCGACACGATCGATGAACATGGTCAGCTCTCCACCCGATCGTATCGCTACCCCGAGGGGTATGCCACCTCCGGTGATGCTCGTCGAACTCGAGCTGAGTACCGACTCGAGCTCATCCGCATGAGCACCCCTCGTCGCCGCCGACTGCGGGCAGTCTGAGCCTTGCCTCGACAGCCGCCCCGCATCCATTATGACGATGGGATATTCGTCACCAAGCGGTGGCCCTACTGTTCTCCCAAGGCTGACTACGCCACGCTGCAGTACACTCGCAACGTTGCCGAGGTGACATGTCGCCAATGTATCGCCAATCTCACAACCGACGGGCTCTATCCCGGAAAGGACAGCCATGATCAAGATGAACAACGGTGCGAAGCCGTTGAAGGTGTTTCTCCAGGAGACTGACGACACAACCATTCGTCAGCCCCATGGAGTGGCCCTCTGCCTCGCACTCGGCAACCAGCTGGTGGTGTGGAACATCTTCAAGTACCACGCCAAGGGCCATCCCGAGCCGGGCTATGAAGCCGAGCACGGGGCGTACTTCACGCTGAAGAACCTCGACAAGGCCTCGATCCACTACCGAGGAATCCACAAGGAAGCTGTTCGGGAATTCAACCTGCGGGTCGCCTCACTCTCCCAGAGGGCCTGACTCATGTACCAGATCGGTGACTTGGTCACCATAACTCCCGATGACCAATGGCCCGAGACCAACCGAGAGGGTTGGACTGGAGCTCGTGCCCGAATCACACGGATCGACGAAGATGAGATCCAGTGCGAGCTGACTTCCTCGATCGAAGTGAACATTGGTCGACTCAAGGCTTTCCAGCACACTCTATACCCCGGGCATAAGTTCTGGGTCAACATCGGATCGATCGTCAAAGTCGAGGAGGGGGCGAAAGGATGAGGTACATCATCGAGCCACACCTGATTGACACGGATGAGCTGCATGGTTCTCACAACATGCGCTCTCGAGGGATCGGGAACAACTGGGTGCCGTGTTTCATCTGCGGTCACCTCCCACATGCTGGCCGCGTCCAGAACGACATGGCCTGCTTCGTGGACTCGGAAGAACTCATCCACATTGGTGAGAAGTACTTCCACCCCATCGGCGACCTCATGACTCGAGCCGGGCTCCACCCACCATCGATCAAGGTCGAGGGCAGCCGATGCCAGGTCAAGTTCGGTGCGTGTGGAGAGCACCTGCCCAACCTCGAGCTGCTGAACTTGCTGATGATGACTTCCCAGTCCGATCGACTGCAACAACACGTCACCATGGCCATGATCCTGAGGTGCGTGCCCGGTCGTAAAGACGCCTGAGCCCCCAATTGTCCCTGGTACGGTTACTCAAGTCATGGGGGATGATATGATGACCCCATCAATCGATATGAATGAGAGGGGGTGTAACAATGAGCAAGCTCCGAATCACGATCGAGCTCGAGGTCGAGGGTGACAACGTCAACCCCAACTCGGTGACCGACGAGTGGTACAGCAACGGTCGACTGGTGGCTGAAGGCACCGAGGTCGATACCTTGAGCCTCAAGGCCGAGGTCATCGACTGACCACTACGACCCTGACCCCTCATCTTCGGGTGGGGGGTCATTCGTGTGTGTCGATGCGGGACTCTCGTCAACTTAGATGCGCGGCGCATTGATCGATCGATGATGATCCCTAATGACCTGAGTGTGTTTCCAGTTTACACCTGGGATCTCCGGATATGATGATGCGATGATCGATGCATCATCAAAGGGGGAATCAACTCGGGTTAATATGGTTGATACGCCCTGGCTCCCACGTGTCCCCAATGGTCCCGGGAACGGTTACTTAGTCAACCGCGTTTGATATGATGATGGGGTGATGATGAATGAAAGGGGGTGTTAACAATGACTGAACCAATCGAATCCGAACGCGACACTTTGCTCATCCGCTCATTGATGGACTTGGTTCCCAACTCGGAATGGATCCAGCCGCTACGCGAGCTGCTCCAACGCGTTGACGCGGGACCCAACATGGATGCCATGCTCGAGGGCTACGGCACTCTTCTATGCGTCCTTCAAGCCGCATGGGAAATGGACGATCAGGGCACGCTGTATGATCGCCTCTCGCTCGGCTACTTCGAGCTGACGAATGTCCTCACTGAGGAACAACTCAACGAGGAATACAAAGCTCCTGATTCCGACGATGACAAGGACTGAACATGTACACCGACGAAGCGGGTAACCCACACCCGAACCAACCGGTGGTCGATGCGGTGATCGAGGAGTATCTCAAGAGCTGCCAAGAGCTGCTCGACCTGATTCCCGATCATCTTCTCGTCGCCGACATCAACAACCCAAGCGATGATGACCACATCTTCAACCACAACATGGCTGAGATCGCATCGATCGCTTCTTACCTCGTCATCGAGGAGGAGCTTTACGATCTGCCGATCGACCAACTGGTGATGATGGTTCGATTCACCAGCGGCTATGTCCGATGGGCTGGGTACTACGACCCAACCGACGGCTGAGCTCTCAGGTTGCATCGAAGATATAGATAGTATAGTATAGTCAAGTTTCGCACTTAACTATCTATATCTTGGAGCTACGTCGATGACCGAATTGACTCTGGAGGCCCAACTGTCCCTCATCTCGAGGGCATGGGGCAAACACCAGACTGGGTACTGCTTCTTCCCCTGGATTCCAGGTAACGCAGCCGACAAGAAAGCTCGCGTGTTGGGGTACACCGAGGGTCCAGCATTCCACTGGCCCCGAGACAAGGCGAAGATCTTGCAACACATGGCCCGCCATCGAGATGATGACCTTTACTGGTGTCCCAACCTGTTCGAGGATCGACGCCGCCACATCGACCTCGCCATGGATGCTCGAGGGTTGTGGGCTGACCTCGATGAAGTCGACCCCCGAGAGATCTCAGACCTGCCTCCCACCATTGCCTGGGAAACCTCGCCGGGTCGTTTCCAGGGGTTGTGGCTCTGCGACTCGCCAAAGCTCTTGGTTTACGAAGCGGGGCGAGAGAACCAGAAACTGACCTATCACCTCGGTGCCGACCGAAGCGGATGGGATGCAACTCAGCTCCTGAGAATCCCGGGGTGGAAGAACCACAAACCCGAGTATCGTGAACGGGGGACACCGCGTGGCCGCCTGCTCTGGGATCACCGATCGGGTGGAGGCTTCTACACCTGGCGTGACTTCGATGACCTCCCCGATGTGCCAGAGATTCTGGTACAGGGGCTGACGCAGGTATTCGAGGAAGAGGTCGACGCGCTCGATCCCCACACCATCTGGGCAAGGGTGCGGTTGAAGGTGACCCGCCATGTCCGAGAACTCGTTCGAGCTCGAGAGACCAGCGGTGACCGAAGCGACGTACTCTGGCAGATCGAACGAGAGTTGGCTGACGCTGGATGCACGGTCCCCGAGATCGTTGCCATCGTCCGACAGACGGTGTGGAACAAGTTCGCCGGGCGGCATGATGAATACAAGCAGCTCGTAACTGAGGCATCCAAGGCAGTCGCCGCTCGACAGACCAAGGAAGCTGACGAGGGACTCGAGGCCATCGATGATGAGTCACGCCCGCCCGTCACTAACCTCTTCACTCTGCTCGCCGACGTCAAGAAGCCCAACTGGCTGATCCGAGGGATCCTCAACCAAGGCGCGGTGGGGTTCATTGCCGGCCAGCCCAAGAGCTTCAAGAGCTGGACCGCTCTGGATATGGGTCTCTCGGTTGCCAGTGGTCAGCCCTTCCTGAACCATTTCCCCATCGAATCACCTGGTTCCGTTCTCTACATCCAGGAGGAAGACAGCCCTGCTCTGCTCAAGACTCGAGTGGGGAAGATCTGGTCAACCAAGCTTGCGGACCGCGTGACTCTCGAGGGCACCTCGGTGATGTGGGTGCCGGCAACTGAGGAAAGCGTCCCCGACATCGATGCCTACGTTGGCCACGGCTTCACCATCTCCGATGATGCCTGGCAGTCATGGCTCGATGAAGTGCTGGAAGACAAGGCTGATTCTCCCTCGGGTCCCTACCGTCTCGTAATCTTCGACCCCCTTATGATGATGGCCGGCGATGCCGAAGAACACAAGGCTCAGCAGATGACTTCCAAGGTCTTCCGCCCGCTCAAGCAACTCAGCCGCAAGCACGGATGCGCCATCCAAGTTGTCCACCACATGAAGAAGAGTGACGGCAAGTCGGGAGGCCCGGTGCGAGGTGGTCAGATGCTGCTCGGCTCCGTAGCCAACCATGCCTGGGCCGAAGATAGCCTCTACTTCTACCACCAACGCGGAGCCATCTTCTGCGAACAGGAGTCCAAGCTCGCCCCCGTCGGTACCTTCCGCATCACCAACCTCCGCAACAAGCGCTGGGCTCCCCTGATCGAAGCTCTCGACTCTCCTCTCGAGGACAACGACGACATCTCCGAAGTGACCGAGTCGATGGACCGAGATACCACACCTCAAGCTCCGGCCAAGAAGCGCACCCGAGGCCGCCCCAACCGAGTCCTCGAGGCTCTCCAATCTCTCGGACCCGGCAGTCACACCCCCGCTGAAATCCAAGCTCTCATCGGCACCATCACTTCTGCGGGGGTACACAAGAGTCTCAAGCGAATGGTCGAAGAAGGCACCATAACTACGCCATCTCGTGGCCACTACGCCCTCAAAGTATAGATAAACGCGACGTGAGACTATACTTTGAGATATACCTCAATTGCGACTCACGGCAATAGGCGAGGTATAGTGAAGTATAGTATAGTTATATAGTTATATCACCTCTTGAGGGGTGATTAACTATTAACTACTATCTATACTCTCGCTATGCCTTCGCCAACTACATACAACTAATGTAAAGACTATCTATACACCCCCCCAAGCTCAACGACAGGAGATAACGACATGGCAAACTCAACCGGCAAGGCAGGCACAGAAGGCACGGGGGGTGTGGGAAAGGCAGGAACTGGAACAGGAACTGGGGGTGGGGCTAAGGCTGGTACTGGGACAAGGGCCAACACTCTGGTAACACTCCTAACACACCTCCAACACTCCCTGGACACTGTCGAGAACAGGGCATTGCGGAATGGGGTCGCTGGGGCATACTCCGTCGAGACTCGAGTCGATGTCGCTCACTTGCGAGGTAGAAGGGACATGGTCAAAGAGCTGCTGGCATCGGGAGCTTTGGTCGAATCGCAGGCAGGCCTGCAGGTTCTCTTCATGCTCCCCGCTTCATTCGTGAGGGCATACGCGGGCCTCTTTGAACGGGCGCTTAGGGAAGCAGGGGGAGCAGTATCGGGAAAGGGGATCGAGCATGATCGAGGGTCAGGTCGGGCACCGGGAAAGCAAGGGATGGCGCTAGGCTCCGAGACCGCTCTCCAGGCTCAGGGTGGAGGGAAGAAGTGGAAGGAACCTCAGCTACCAATCTCCACAGAACTCCAGGACTTTAAGACGGCCATGGATCGGGAACTCCTGGAACTCTCGGGCCGAATCGCCACGCGCCTCGAGAGGAGGGGGGCAAAGTCGTCGGGGGCAAAGTCAGCGGGATCGGGGGCCGAGAGCAGGTCAGAGGGGATTTGCCCTGGTGTGGGATGCAAGCGGTTCACAAAGTCGAACTGGAAGTTCTGTCCCAACTGTGGAACTCAGCTTCGTTCGGCGGTGGGCTAGGGGCGGGTGGGGTAAAGCTTGTCGAGTAGTTCGACAGCAGAGAAGAGTTGAGGATCATCATCGGGGTAGTCGTCATACTCGGTGCAGTAGATGATCCATGTCGGGTCAGGCTCGTCCAGTAGGCGCATGACTAGGATGGGCCCGTCATCGAGTTCGGCGAGAACGGTGAGAAAGGCTTGTCGATCCCAGGTAATTCGGAAGGAATCGGGCGATAGTGCGTGTGGGGCAAGCATCGTCAGTTCATCGGGCTCTCGGAAGAGGATTGAGGGGCAGTCACTCGAGAGGGTCCAGAAGAACCCTTGGATTAGCCCGCTGTAGGTGGCTGTAATGACTGGGTCGTTATCGAGGTCGAATCGTTTGGGTATGGTAGTCATGATTGTGGATAGCTCCTGTTCAGGTGTCGTGCGAGTAGGGGAAGACCAAGCGGATTTGGTGGCATTCGGGGTCATCATCGTCGAAGCAGATGGCCCAGTCGATGAAGTGCATTGGGCAGAGGGAGAAGCTCATGGCGAGATGCGAGAGATCGTCTCGGAGGTACTCGTCGGAAACGATGTCATGCAGTAGTTCGATGATGCGGATGGCTTGTTCGGTGGTCACCCCGTCATGTTCGTCGGCTTGGATCAAATCGCGTTGGAAGTAAAGCTCGTCAAGATCCATCGTGAGGAATAGACGAGTTGTGGTGTAGATCGGCACGTCCTCAGTATCGGCGTCGGCGAGGAGCATCTCGTTGAGTTCATTGAGAGATTGTCGGGCTTGTTTGTGCAACCCGTCGTAGTCCTCGATGTGGTCATCGATGAGAGGGCGGTAGCCCGGGGGGTGTGGATCGGGCATCGGGGTCGGGGGGTGTGGATTGCTGGTAGTCATTGTGGTCAGAAGGTCCTTTCCTGGAAGAGAATGTAGTGGATCTGAGCGAGGAGGGTGCGGTCGACGAGTTCCATCTCGTCGGTGGTCAAGCCTGGAAGCGAGGCGGCATAGCTCTCGGTGTGGTCATTGAAGTAGTCACCGAAGGCATCGAAGTCGTCGGGCGGGAAGTCGGGGAAGTCCTCATCGTTGGAGTAGCGGATGAGAATTTCCCGGGCGATGTCGTCGATGTGGCGAAGAGCCGAGATGAGTCGTTCGGCTGATGGGGCGTGTGGGGCATGCGGAGAAGTGAGCATGGCTGGTTCCTTGGGTGGTCGATCAGATGTCGATGTCGGCATCGTAGTCGTTGGGCAGGGCAGGATCGTCAGGATCGAGGGCGTTGTAGATCTGGGCGAGGTGGTCGAGGAAGACCTCAGCCTGGTCGTGACCCGGATCGTTGGGAAGGATTTCCCGTGCCTTGGAGGCGATGCGGAAGATCACCTCGGTGGTTGAGTAAGTAGCCAAGTTGGTAGTTCCTTTGGTTTGGGGATTGATCGCATGATCGAATCGCATCATCAAACCCCATTATATCATCTCTGATAAACCTTGTAACCGTTCCTGGGTACGATTGGGTACGATTCGAGATAGGGGCTAAGGCTCTGAGCTAAGGCTCTGGGAACACTCTTGGTCTAAGCTGTGAAATTAGTGAGGATGAGGGAGTCAGGGCTTGATGAGGATGGGGAGTTAGGGTTTGGGTTGATTGGGTGAAGGGGGAGTGGGTGATGAGGTTGGGGGCGATGCAGGTGCGGGCGATTTGGCGATGATGGGATCAGTTAGGAGCCCGTAGGGATTTGGTGGAGATCTCGTGATGGGTGATTAGCGGTGATTCAGCATATCGGGTCGGGGGATTTGGTAGAGACACGGGGTATGGTTTAGGGGTTTGAGGGCACGTTTGCAGGAGGTCGTCCTAGCCGCGTGTTTCGGAACAAAGTGCCAAGTAACTAGCTGACCACCGGGGTTCCGTCTGGAAGAGAAAGGTGGTTGTACGTTTGGAGGTACACACAAACCTACGAGCTAGGCGGAGTTGAAACTTCACGACTCCCGGGCTATTTGGAACGGTCGGGAGGTGGTGATGAGGGTGGCCCCGGGCTTGTAACGTATCCGGGTACCGTCATTCAGTTTCAGGGTGCACGTCAGAGTGTCGTTGGCGACGACTCGACGTTCCACACCCTTCCAGACCAGATAACTCCCTGGCCTGCAGGAGAGGGCGGCTTGTCGTTGGGGCATGTCAGTCAACTCCCTGGATGGTGAGGATTCCGGCGCAGAGGCCGCAGCGTTGGTATCGGATGATGTGAGTGGGGTCGAGTGATTCGGCCACGCAGAGGTCTCCGCAGTCAGAAGGTGGCTGTAACTCACGGTGTCGGTCAGGTGTGGAGCATCGTCGTAGGGACTGCAGATGAGCCAGCACGTGAGGATTGTAGTGGGGATGGTCGGTGGGGATCATGGCATCAGAGTGAGATGCACCAGAAGGTGCCGGTGTCGCGGTGGTGGTAGACGAAGTGGCCCGGCTTGCGTTCGCAGCGGTCCCAGGCAGGAGGGGCATCGTCGATCTGAGTAGCTGTGCAGCCCGTCAGAAGGGAGAGCCCAAGAAGGGCGGTCAGGATCGTGCGTCGCATGGTCAGTTGGCGCCCTTGGTGAAGTCGTAGACCCGGATTGTGGCGGTGCGGTTGGTGATGGGGTCGAGTCCGAGTTCGGCTCGTGCTTCGTTCAGAGCGTCGAGATGGAGGTCGTCCATGTCGAACGAGAAGATGTCATCGGGTTCGTTTGGGGTGTTTGAATGATTCATCATCATAAACCCCATTATATCAACTCGTGATGACAATGTAACCGTTCCATGGTACACTCGGGGACACCTCGAGGCCAAGAGTCGTGGCTCACAACGTTTCGAGCCCTGACCGCACCAATGGAGCTGGTGGTGTGGGACACTTCGGGGCCACGGAACGGTTGCTTTGTTATGCGCGGTCGATATAATGACCCCATCAAATGCGATCGAACGATCGCCCGAACCAAGGAGATGCCACCATGGCACGACGCACCGCAACCACCAAGGCGACCGAGGAGGTGACCGAGGACGTGACCACCGAGCCCGAGACGATGACCGTCGCACAGCTCGCTGCTGAGCTCGGGACCGACCCGAAGAGCTTCCGACGCTGGCTCCGAACCCAGACCGATGATCGGGCGGGCAAGGGCGGTCGATGGAAGTTCGACAACTCCGCCGCCGAGAAGGTCCGCCTCGCCTGGGCCGACAAGGGCAACGGGGGCACGACCCCGACGCTGCCCGACGCCGACTCCGAGTGATCTTCGCCGGCTGACCTCTCGAGGGGGCTACCCCTCGGGGGGTTAGTTGGTGTGTACGGGGGATGAGCTAAGGCTATCCTAACACTGTACTAACACTGTACTAATACACCGGTAACACTCTGCTAAGGCTTGCCCAATACACCACCAACACTTCGGTAACACTCTGTTAAGGCTCACTACGTTTCGAGCCCTGACAGGGGCGGAACCTTATCAACAAGATATGCACAGGGGTGTGCCAAAGGGTTCCTCGAGGGCCCTGTTGAGGAGGGGAGATTTCCGAGTTCGGAGTTGATGCGGTGATGAGCCTTAACGTTTGTAGCCCTGACGTTTCTAGCCACGACGACCCTCTGCTAGCCGGCATGCGGTTGATGAGGTGATCAGCCTTAACCTAGTTCAACCTTGACCCTGATGGGGTTTGTAGCCTTGACGTTTCTAGCCCTGACGTTTCGAGCCACGACCAGCCACCAACCACAACCAACCATAACCAACCAACCTTCGGAACTCCTGGCCCTTAACCAACCAACCGCCCACAACTCCCGAGACCAAACCCAACCAAACCCACAACTCCACACCCACAACTCCGGGCGGTTTGGTTGTGTGTCGTGTGTCGTGTGTCGTGGGAGCGTCGTCGGATCGTCGTCGGCGGAGCGTCGTCGGCGGATCGTGCGTGCGTCGTGGGAGGCGGGTTCGTGGCGGGCGGCGCGTCGTGCGTTCGTTCGTTTGTTCGTGCGTGCGTGGGCGCGTCGGTCGGTTGTGCGTTCGTGCGTGGCGGGCGGAGGGTGGTTGGAGGGTGGCCGCCGGCGGGGTAGCCTTGATCAAATCTTGACCAAATCTTGATCTAATCTTGATTTATCAAATCTTGATTAAATCTTGATCAATTCTTGACTTGACAGAAATCTTAACGAAATCTTGATTTGACAAATATTCTTGATCAAATCTTAACTTGACAGAAATCTTGATCGAATCTTAACTTGACACAAATCTTAACTAAATCTTGACTTGACTTAAATCTTGACGAAATCTTAACTTGACATAAATCTTGACGAAATCTTGATTTGACAGAATTCGAGTCAAGTCAAGATTTAATCAAGATATCGGCATTAAGTATTTGTCAAGATTGCTAAAGCGAATTGTCACTATTAGTGGTCTCAAGTCTTAACGCTTTCTAAACCATAAAGAGGTTTAGTTTGGGCTACTGGTGCCGATACCTTAAGTGTCGCTAGGAATGGCCTAGCGACAGAATCCTGAAAGGGGATTTCATCATGGGTACTTTCGATCGAAAGGCTTTCGCCGGTGCGATTGCCAAGCGTGACGGGATCACGCCCGACGACATCGCCAAGGCGATCAATGCGATCGGCGCACGTCCCGGCACGACCGGCAAGGACGTCCGCAACCGTCTGCGCTCGATGGTGAGCGATCGAGTCGGGCGGGGCGGATCGTGGGAGTTCGATCTTCAGGCGGCGACGGACCTTGCTGATCAGGTCGTGACCCGCTCGGCAGGCAAGGGCCGCAAGGTGATCCTCACCGGCGACGTCTTCAAGGCAACCGATTCGGACAAGTGAACCGATGATGACCTGAGGGGAGAGTCTTTCGGGACTCTCCCCTTTGTCATATCCCGATTTAATTCGTCTAACTAGCTAAGGATTGATTCTCAATGAATGAGCGCGACTATTTGATTCTGATTTCATGGATTAACTATCAGACTGCATTGATCCGATTTCGGTCGGCTCAATTCGCTAGGCAATATCGGATTATTGATTCCGATTAATCGGGATTCATTAATTCAAATTGAGTCTAGCCCCATGTCCATTAATTGATAGGGGAGGGACGCTCAACCGCGCGGATGGTACACCACGCCTTCTCACGCGGTTCTCTCGGTGTTGCCTTCTCACGTACCCTCTCCACGAGATCCATTTCCTACAAGCCCGCTTCTCACACAAACCGTGCGTACCGACTCCAGCACCCATCTCAGCACCCATCTCAGCACCCATCTCAGCACCCCCCACACAATGAACCCCCCTGTCGATTTCATTCTACCCCCTCGTTGCTCCAAGTCGCGCCCTCGATATATGATGGCAGCAGCCGCCAAGTAGCAGCCCAAGATCGGAGCCCCACCCAATGACCTGCGAACGATGTGACATCCAACGAAGTGAACGAGGTGAGACCGACCTCATCGGCAAGCCCTGTGACATCTGTATAGGCACCCGACGTGACTACCTCGGCCGACCCTGCCGTCACTGCGTACCCTCAGCGTCGGACCCAGTGCTCGACCTCGACCGCATCATGCTTGCCATTCCTCCCATTCCTGGCCTACCTCAGCCCGATCTGACATTCCCCCAACTTCTGAACTCCGACTACCTCGATGGTGAACCTCCCGAGTGGTGGTACACCATGACCATGGACATCCTCGGGCTCATCCACCACCCCACTGACCCCGACCTCTTCAAGAGGCTCAGTCAGACTCGTGAGGGCCAACGCACTCTGGATCGCATCATTGTGTGGGCGGCACAGCAACACCTGATCGCTTCCGACGTCGAGGTTGAACACCCCGTCCAGAAGCCCCTCATCCTTACCATGATTCAACTGTCTGACCGGATGAACAACCTGACCATCCAGCTCCGAGAAACATGGCAAGTCCATGGACCCAAGGTGATGGCTGCTCTCAAGAACTTTGAGAAGAAGCACAAGTACAAGCATCAGATGTACGTCTACGCTCGGCTTGCCAGCCCCCACAAGTTCTACCGTGAACGGTACCTGCTCAGGCCCATGCCTCGAGACCCCCTCGAGTCTCACGTCTGGCGCACCACCAGCAAGCGACAGTGCCACACCAACCGAAAGGTCAAGCCATGATCGATCCTCTGCCCTACAACCCGGTAGCTTCACCAGCCGAGCAGCCGAAGCAACCCACCTATAAGGTCGCTCAAGCCGTCAGGGCCCACGTGAGGTGCGACCAGTGCGTGTGGTATGACCCGATGCCTTCGGTCGAGAACTACGACCCGACAGCGGCTCATGCTGGAGGCTATTGCCACTACAATCCGCCGGTCTTCGACGGAGATACCGACAACGGCGCATTCATCTGGCCGTGGGTTCGGGCGTTCGACTTCTGCGGTCGGTTCCTGAGCCCTGCCAACTACGCGGGCTTGGGTGACACCCGGGTGTTTCTGAGGCAGTGATGGAACCTGTTCAAGACAAGCCCGCCCCGTACCCAATCTGTCCGCTCACGAGTGCAGCCTGCTGGGCAACAGAACTGGTTCCAAACTGTGTCGATCAGTGCCAGTGGGCTAAAGACACAAGAAAGCCTAGCATGGCACGAGTGAGTCCGTTGTACATCTCCACTCGGCCTCCGAGGACGTTGGATGGTCGGCCTGCCCCTCGCGTGCAGTATGACGAATCGACCATGGAGTTCGTCAGCCCATCGGGGTATGACCCACACGATCCCGCCAATGCCCTCAAACCCTCACCCAGCCAACCGAGCTTTGAGGTCCGCGTGAGTAAGCTGACGGAGGAGATGGAGGCCCTAAGACGAAGCCTCACCCTACAAATGTACTTGGCTGGCTTGGGTGTGTTGTTGGCTGCTGTCAACTTCCTGATCTGGCTGACATTGTCATAGAACGGGCGATTTGCTGAGGTATTAACCCACGATATAGCATTTGCTATGGCAAAGGGGATACCACCTATCGCACCGGGGACCCTGGTGAGGCACGACAGCTTCGGCAAGGGCACTGTGGTGAAGGATCGACCGGGAACACATCGAGGCTATGTCTCAGTGTTCTTCCCGGACTCGAAGAAGAAGGCTGACGGTACTACGGGCGGGAAGGTACGACGCGTCCCGCAAGCTGAGCTCAAGCTGCGGTAGATGCAAACGTTTCTCCCGTATCCGTCTCGAGCTAAATCAGCTCGGGTTCTTGACGATCGTCGACTGGGTAAGCAGCGGGTGGAATGCTTACAGATACTGGGTGCGCTGACCGACATCCACAAGTCGACGATTCCTATGCGTAACCAGCAGGAGATGATCGAGCTAGTTCCGGCGGGGTTCGTGAGCGACAGCCCATTTGCCATGAGAACACCCCTCGGCGACCTCTGGGTGTGGAATCCTCGTCATCGGACCAACGCATGGACGAACCACCCGGCGGTTAGGATGTGGCGGGGGTATGAGCCAGCGCTAGTGAAGTATGCACTTACGATGTGCCAGGAGTGGATTCGTCGAGGTCACGTTGACACAATCAACCACACGATCTCGATGGTAGCTGACCTGGCATTCATGGTCTCTCGAGCTCAACGGTCACCTCAGTATGAAGGGTGGGCTGAGTATCGTCAGCCTTGGTGGTGGGGCGATGAACGACTCCACCTCTCACATCAGTCGAATCTCTACAGGAAGGATCCAGAGTACTATGCCCGATATGCCCAGGTCGATGAGACAGAGTACTGGTGGCCCGGGTCGAGCCCGGGTCGGTGATCAGCAACAAACTCTGAATCGACCCTTCCCCCAGTCGACTCCCGAGATTCCGGACCAAGTCGATGCCCAGACCGTTCGCATGAACCGAGAAGTCCAGCGATTGGCCCAGCTGTACTATCAGGGCGCATCACGGGACGCGACGAGGGACCTAATGGGATCCGCTTACCCGGCTTTGATGGCCCTATTGGTCGAATCGGCGCTGGCCACTTTGTTCGACAGTAACACCCGAGCTCGAGATCTGTTGATCTCATCCATCGCTCGATACCACAGAGGAGGCAAGAATGGCTAGTGCAGATCCCAAGACACTGACTGTGGCTGTCATAGGCAGCAAGCCAGATGATGATGAGTTCGCTGACTGGGATTTCGAGCCCTGGTGGGTGGAGTCCGTTCCAGCCTATGTCGCTCAGAACCTGGTCAAGAAGATCCAGAGCTATACCGCGTACAAGAGTCGAACAGTCGAACGGCTCTATCTGAAGGTTCCCAACGAGGTCGGTAACCTGATCAACCCGCCTCGGTACATGGATGACGATGGCAACGTGCAGGATGTCGAACGGATCGATGTTCCCATCTACGCAATCCGAGCGGGAGATGAGCTTGAGACATTTGCCTACTTGACTTCCCAGGCAGCATCGTCCCACATGGAGGAGTTGAGGAAGTTGGCTGGCTACCAAGTCCTCGCTGAAGAAGGTCGATTCAACATCGTGGAATTCCGTTACTACCAAGGAGAGCTCGGTGGATGAGGATGAGTGCCCGCATGGGCTCGGGCTGAGGGCCGCGTGCGTGTTGTGCAACGGTCGAGCTCGGGCTGAGGAGAAGGCCGCCGAGGAAGAGAACGAACGACGTACGTTCGAGGCTCGGTACCCGGGTCACTGCAAAGAGTGCGGCTATCCGATCCTAGTTGGAGAGATGATCAGCTGGGCTCAGGGTGAACCAGTACTCCATGCTGAGTGCTACATCGGGGCTTATGATGGCTCCTGAGCGAGTTTACGTTCGTGACACATGTGCTATCTGTAAGCGCCTGGTTGCTGTTCGCAAGGATGGCACTCTTCGGCTTCATGGTTATTACCGAGAGGGGTACAGAGGAGTTGGTGCTTGCCCGGGTAGCTATGAGAAGCCGATGACCTCTCCACCTCAGGAGCCCGATCCTGACCACCCCGAGATGGGTCGGTACAACGGCTGTGACTCCTGCGGTGAGGGGCTTCCTCCGTACGAATGCAACATGTCTCGTCGAGGGTGCGGCCATCACTGCAACCACCTGGACAGTCATGAGGAATGCTGCTGGTGTGGGACTGAGCTGCTCGGCAATGGAGTGGCTATGACTCGATGCGGAACTCTCTTCCGACTTCGTGTCCGACACCCGATGGGGACATGGGACCCCGATGTTCACCGACGAGTAAAGTCTCGTAGCCAAGCTTTCCGAGCGCATAGGGTGTTGGGGTGGAGGAATTTCTTCTCTATCTCTCCCGATGACCCTCAGTTGAGGTTGACTCGGCACCCAACATGGATGTGGCCGCTTCATCCAGACTATGTTCTGGTAGTTGATCGAGGTGGAACTGTCATTGTTACGCATCGGAATGGGTTTCCTTGCCCACACGACAACCTGATGAGTAATCGAGCTCCGTTGAAGACTGAGCAGCGGGACATGTACGTTGTATGCAGTCGTTGTTTCACCCTCTTCAAGGACATGGCTTTGACGTAACACTGGAGACAGTAGTTACAAGATTAAACTTCAAATATTCCGGCCGTGGCTCCTTGACAAATGACACGAAGTATAGTAGACTTCTTATGATCCGTTGAAGAGTCGCTGGCCGATCACTGCGGTTGCTTACATGTCTTGCCACATTCCCCCGTTGCAAGAACTTGCGACCGTAACCTGAATCGACAGGAACTATCGTGACCAATTCTTCGGCGGGTCTTGTTCTGTAAACCCTAGAGGGAGATCTTCATGGGTGCAACCCCCCAAATCCTCAGTATGAACCTGGCTTTCACTCGTGAAGAGTGCGGTGGTGAGACATACGACGTCATGGGTAGGCCTCGATCTCGACAGGGCGGTCGCCCGGCCAAGTCGAACCACCCGAAGGCCGTTCGAGCTCGCATTCGTCGCCAGGTCGCCACGATGGGTGACGATGTCATTGCCATGAAGCCCATCGAAGAGTGGGACATGGAAGAGCTGGCCAAGGGTCGACCGAAGGATCGCAATGGTCGCTTCAGTGGCCGGCCACCGGCGGTGATGCCTCGTCAGCTCCATGAGGAGATCGTCAACCGGTTCGCTGAGATCGTCAAGGGCGAGATGCGTCAGCATACCGTCGACGCGATGAAGGTTCTGGGTCAGATCATCGACAGCGATGAGCGAGATGAGAACGGGAAACCGATCGTTGCTGCCTCCGTGAAGTTGGATGCCACGAAGTTCCTGATCGAACACATCATCGGCAAGCCGAAGCAGCGGGTCGAGACGGATATCTCGGTCAAGTTGCAGGGCCTGCTGGCCAATGTCATGGTCTCACCTCAGAACCCCAACGAGCTGGTCAGCTCGGGTACTCAGTTCCAGGTTACGCAGGGCTACATCGATGCCGCTGCCTGGGATGCCGATGATGACGATGGAGGCGACCGAGATGGGTGAGCCTCTCTGCCGAGTCTGCAAGCACCCCCGAAGCAACCACCCGTTTCGACACCCCTTCCAGGGATTCGATCAGGATGCCACGCTGAAGCTGCCCGATGATGCACCATCGAGCGATGCTGGAATGATCCAGGGATCACCTGGGAACGCTCTTCGGGGCGACCCAGTGCTTCGCATGGCATTGATTCGGGCTGGAGTGATCACAGCGGATCAGTTGACTCAAGTCGAGGCTGAGCTCAGGGCTACCGGGATTGCGGTCACGTGAGAGCCTGGGCTAGCCCAGAGGTTGTTGAGAAGATCGTTAGCTTGGGGCGAGAGTCCGCCGAGGAAGTATGTGGTGTGGTCTTACCAGACTGCCAGGTAGTTGCCCTCCCAAACACAGCTACCACTGACCGTTCTCGGGCTTACGTCATCCAAATGGACGATCTTCTCGACACCATCGTTAGTTGGGCAGAAGAGCATGGGAAGTGCGCTGCCGATCTAGACACCGAGGATGTCATCATATGGCATACTCATCCCAGCGGTAACGTTGGAGCCAGTCCAGGTGATCTGGACGCCAGAGTCGAGGGATTTCGCTACTTGGTGGTAGCGCTCCCTGACGGTCAAGCAACCATGTTCTAGTAGCGAGGAGCTACGCAATGCCCGATCGTTACAACGCCATCAACGGAGCAGCCATGCACGCTGCCTCCGATGCCTTCGTCATCACAGCTGGCTCTACCCTGCGCCACAACACTCGTGCGGTGTGGGTTGGTACTGCTGGCAACCTCAAGGCCACCATGGTCGATGGGACTGAGGTCACATTCGTCGGGGTTCCTGCCGGTACGCTGCTCCCGATCCAGGTGAGCGCTGTTGCCTCGTCCGGCACGACGGCCGGGTCACTGCTCGGGCTGGTCTGACCATGCGGATGGGCATGGGGATGCCCCTGGGGTATCGACGTCGAGCTGGCAAGAGCTGGGATGAGTGGAAGGCCTCCCACTTGCTCTTGTTCAGCGAAATGGAAGCTTCGCCGCTGGTGAACCTGGGCACGCTCGGCTCGGCCGGTGACGCCACGGCGACGGGCACGCGTCGGCTGGTGAACACGGGCACCAAGGCGTTCGTGTGGGAGCCGGGCGGTACAGCGTTGATCTCCGGCAACACCTTGACGGTGCCCGATGAGGCTGCGTTGCGAATCACGGGCGATGTGGTGCTCATGTTCCGTGTGTCGGCCGACGACTGGACGCCTGCGGCGCTCACGGCATTCGGCGGGAAAGACCACACAACAACAGGTCGGGGGTACGCGCTCGCGTTGCAGACCAACGGTCGACTCATCCTGTTCTGGTCGCCGTTGGGCACGGACGCCTCGGCGGTGTTCCGCACCTCGACGGCCAGCGTCCCCTTCTCCGACCTTGGCGCAGGGTGGGTGGCTGCGTGGCTCAAAGCCGACAACGGCGCCTCGGGCCACGATGTGCGCTTCTACACCGCCCCCGACTCGGAGTCGGTGCCAACGGCATGGACGCAACTCGGGTCAACCGTCACGACGGCAGGCGTCACAAGCATCTTCGCAACGACGCAGCCGTTCACGGTCGGTTACGCCCGATCAACAAGTGCGAACTGGGCGGGCAACATTCATCGGGCGATCGTCCGCACGTCGATGGACGGCGCTGACATCCTCGACATCGACACCGCAGCGCTCACCGACGAAGGCGCCACCTCGTTCACGGCGACGACCGGGCAGACGGTCACGATCAACCGGGCGTCGGGGACCGGGTACAAGACCACGATCGTATTGCCCGGCTCAGGCAAGCGCCTGTTCAACGGCACGTCGGACCTGCTCACCGTTGCGAACCAGGCCGGGCTGAACTTCGGGGCCAGTGACTCGTTCACTCCGTGGGCGCTGATCCGGCAGTGGACGAACACCGCGATTGGCCGGTGGATCGACAAGTTCGACGGCACATCAGGCTGGTTCCTCGGCCCGCCAGGATCGATGGGTGTGCGTGGCTACCTCGACGACGGCCCCAACACCGCCGACATCAACAGCCTGCAGACCGTCACGGCAGGTTCGCTCAGCCTCGTCGGCTTCACTGTGAACCGTTCCGCTCAGACGCTCGCTACGGCCGTCAACGGCACTGTGTCGGCGACAACGAGCACCAGCGCCGTCGGCTCGCTGGCGAACTCGACCGACGTGCGCTTCGGACGCAGCGGCACCGGGGCGAACTTCCAACACGTCGAGGAGTACGCCTGGGGCATCTACCCCGGTGCGCTCACTGCTGGTGAGCGGGCTGACTTGAGAACAGCCCTCTATGCTCAGTTTGGGTTGACGGCATGAGTCAGTTCTCTGGCGAGACACGCGACAACACGATTCAGAAGAAGGCTCGAGGTGATCGGCTCGAGGCCTGGGAGCGAATAAGGCTCATTCGAACCACTGGTACCGAGGACGTGACAGCCCCGGCTGACGGTGGCCGATCCCAACAGGGTCTGGCGAGAAGCCCGGACTCGATCATCGACACCTACTAGATCACGGAGTAAGCTATGCATCTCCCGGGAATCGAAGGTGGGGTCCTGAGAAAGGACCTCTACTTCCAGCAAACCGGGTACACTCCACACCAGGGTCAGATTCCAGTTCACTGGGACCCCACACGACACCGAGTGCTGAGCAACGGTCGACGGTGGGGTAAGACCTTCCTCGGTGGGAAAGAAGTCGAGTGTACTGCGTTCGTGAAGAACCGACTCGGTCAACCTCAACGAGGCTGGATCATCGGCCCCAACTATCCGGACTGTGAGAAAGAGTTCCGGATCGTATACAACACCTTCAAGAAGCTCGGTATCGACACGGTATCGAACAAGTTCTTGAAGAACGTCGAGAACGGCAACATGGTAATCGAGACCAACTGGGGTTGGGTACTCGAATGCCGGTCTGCCGCCCATCCCGAAAGCTTGGTGGGTGAGGGTCTCGACTTCGTGCTCATGGTCGAAGCTGGCCGTCTTCATCGACGAACCTTCACCGAGTACGTTCGACCCGCCTTGTCCGATAAACGAGGTTGGTCACTCACCACTGGAGTGCCCGAAGTTGCATCCGACGTCTCGCTCCTCTTCTGGGGTTACAAACGGGGTCAAGAGGGTAAGAGAGCCTGGAGAAGCTGGCGACGACCGAGTTGGACGAATGACATCGTCTTTCCCGGCGGCCGAAGAGATCCTGAGATCCTCGAGGCTGAAGAAGACCTCACCGAAGACGAGTTCCGTCGTCAGTATGGCGGAGAGTTCGTCGAGCGTGTGGGTCGAGTCATGGCCGAGTGGGATGACGCTGTTCACCTCAAGCGGCTCAAGTACAACCCCGACTGGCCGCTCTTCGGAGCGGTCGACTATGGCTATACCAACTGGTTCGTTTGGCTCTGGATCCAAGTCGACCCATTCGGTAACATCTACATCCTTGCAGAGCACTACATCAAGGAGATGGACACCGAGCGGATCGCCAAGGAAGTTCTCAAGCCTCACCCCTGGATGTCGAGCTGCGTTGCCTTCTATGCCCCGCCTGCTGAACCCGATGAGACATCGATCCTCAAGCGCCATTTGAAGGTAAACGCTCGCACGAATACGGGGGGAGAAATACGGACTCGTTTGGCAATGATTCGGAGTCGACTGAAGCCATTGCCCGAGCATGCTGAGCCGAAGGATCAACAAGCTCGAATCGTCGTTGACCAGGATCGATGCCCGAAGCTTGCATGGGAAATGCGAGAGGGTTATCGCTGGCCGGAGACGAAGACAGAGCAGAGGAACTCCTCTGAGATTCCCATGGACAAGGACAACCATGGGCCTGAAGCACTGGGGCGGTTCGTGAAGGGCCACTTCGGCAGTCCACTCGAAGAAGTCGGGTCGGGTACCCGAGTTTCTAAGGCTCGTGTGAGTACGAGAAAGAAGGTTCGCAGGTGACGTTGCTCGAGGACAACGCAACAGTCGAGGAGTTCTTGGACCCCAGTGAGGGTTTCTCCTGGCTGGAGCATGATGATGACGCCAAGGCTCGAGTACTTCGTTACTTGGCCTACGATCGGATGTATCGGAACGACCCCGAGGTCTTCAACATCATCCTTCGTGACCAGGACGGCAGTCCGGTCCAGGTGCCGAAGGCCAAGGTCGTGGTCAATACGACCGCGTACTACATGCTCAAGGGTCTCAAGGTCACCCTGGAGGGTGCATCGCCTGAGCAACAGGCGTTCCTCGACGGCTTCCTCGATCGAGAGGTCTTCTACAGCCGTCTGGCTCTTGCCAAGCGAACCGGTGCGGCTCGAGGGGACTACATCTTCCACATCACAGCTGATGCTGAAGCTGAAGAGGGCCGACGCATCTCGCTGACGACGATCGACCCATGGACCTACTTCCCGGTGTGGAACGTCGATGATCCAACCTACCGTGAGGCAGTTCGTATCATCACCGAGGTGGATCATCCCGACAAAGAGGATGAGACCTGCCTTCGCATTCTCATGTACTGGCATGATGAGAACAACCCGCTCATCATCTGGCGTGAGGAAGCGCTTTGGGAGAAGGACAACTGGTTCAGCGAGGACAGTGCAGAGCTCATCGAGGTTTTGCTGCCGGCTGAACAGCTCCCCGCATCGATCACGACGATTCCGGTCTACCACTTCGTCAACGACCAGTGGGGTGAAGACCCTTGGGGAGTTTCTGAGCTCCAGGGTCTGGAGTCGATCTTCCAGAACATGAGCCAGATGGCCACTGACGAGAGCATTGCTCTGATCCTCTCCGGCCTCGGGGTTTACGTGACCGACGCGGGTCGACCCACTCTCAACGGCCGAGAGGTTGACTGGGTCATTGCTCCTGGTACGGTCGTCGAAGCTCCTGGCGCCACGATGTTCAAGCGTGTTGATGGCGTCACGAACGTTCAGCCGATCCAAGACCACCTCGAGTACCTCGACAAACACATCATGCAGGCTTCGGGAACCAGCCCGATCGCCTTGGGCGAGGTAGAGTTCAACGTTGCCGAGTCGGGCGTTGCCTTGGCCATCAAGTTCATCCCAACTCTCGCCAAGATCGAGGATCGGGAGTTGGCGGCGCTGACCAAGCTGAAGCAGATGTGGTTCGATCTGCTCGGCTGGTTCACCGAGTTCGAGATGGCATTCGATGGTGTGGTCGCAGTTCTGACCCTTGGAGAGAAGCTGCCGACCAACCGTATCAAGGTTCTTGACGAGCTCAACCAGATGCTGGACCGCAAGGTCATCAGCCGAGCTTTCTACCGAGCTGAAGCCGAGCGGCGACTCGGTTACAAGTTCCCTGACAACATCTTCGACGAGCTTCTCGAAGAGGATCGATTGCTCGCTGAGGCCTCAGCAGTTCAGGCTGCTGACCCTCAGAACGAAGCCGATGGGGTGTCGGGCCCCGGAGGAAGGCTCGAAGGAGCCGGCGACACGTTGCCCGATGAGAATGAGTCGAACAACGCAGACCGACCAAACGAGTCTGGTGGCACTGAAGTCACCGAGTAGGGGCGAGATGCCCGGGAAGGAAACGCGAGATGCGTATCACAACGAAGAGGGGATTCTTCCCTCACCTGGCCGAGGTCAAGGAACTCAAGGGCTTCGACGACGACAACTCCTCGGGAGATGACGACGACGAAGGCGACGACGAGGAAGATGACGACTCGGGCGACAAGGGTGACAAGAAGGATCCACCCAAGTCCACTGCGGAGGACGTCGAACAGCTGAAGAAGGCCCTCAATGCCGAACGGCTGCTCCGAAGGAATGCTCAGCGTGACCTGAAGAAGCTCTCGAAGAAGGAAGCCGATGACAAGGCTGATGAGGACGAGGGCAAGGCCACGAAGCAGATCATCGAAGCTCAGACCAAGGTGAGCCGGCTCGCCGAGCGGCTGTCTCGTGAGGCAGTCGACAACGCGATCGTCCGGATTGCTGCGGAGATGAACTTCGCTGATCTCGAAGATCCTCTCGGGTTGGTCAAGCGAGCCCAGATCGACGTCGACCAGGACGAGGACGATCCGTCCGATGTCAGCGTCGACCTCGACACGGTTCGTGAGGCCCTCCAGGACTTGGCGAAGCGCAAGCCTCATCTTCTCAAGTCGAAGTCCGGCAAGGATGACGACGAGGAAGAGGAAGAGGACGACGATGACCGGGAGACCCGCCGCAAGGCCGGCCAGACCGGGAGTCGGGGCGCTGGCCGTCACAAGCCCAAGAAGAAGTCGAGCTCGGACCAGGACCAAGAGCTCATGAGTGGCTACGGAGCGTTCCGGGCTCGCTGACCACTCTCGCCCCGCCAACCTGACAAGGAAGGAAACTTCAACACATGGCAAGGATCGACAAGTACGATCCCTATGCTGGTGGCTTCCGTGCCCTCTTGAACGCTGCGTACACAGGCGCTGCCGCACCCCTCGGTGTGGGCCTGAACAGCAGCGGTCGAGTGGTCGCCGGCGCCGGCCAGACCGGGATCATCGGTGTGGTGTGCTCGCCCTCCGACCTCGCTGCGGCTGACCCGATCGACGTCATGACGTCGGGTGAGCTCGTCGAGTTCGGTGGTGCTGCAGGCACCGTCTACACCGCCAACACCACGACTGGCGTGATCTCCAACACGGCGGCTTCGGCGACGCAGATCGTCGTGGGCTTCACCGCCGAGGCTGACCGCCTGATCGTCCGCATCACCCCCGAACAGCACGACGCGACCTGAGGAAGGAGAAGAACGACATGCGTATCACCAACATTCGCACTCGGTCGGCCTTCGCCGATCTCATCGATGCCATCGACCTCAAGTCGCTCAGCGGCCAGGACCTGGAGGTCCTGCGGGGCTTCGAGCGGGGCTTCAACCAGCGTGAGGACCTCATCACCGAGACGTCCGACGGGTTCCCGTTGGCGCAGATGTGGACCGAGTTCCAGCGCATCGTGACCCTCTGGAACCGTCAGCGCAACCCGCTGATCCAGATGCTCACCTACCAGGTGACCCAGCCCGTCGAGGGCGTTCGGTACCCGGTCGAGACGGACTTCCAGGAGGCGTCGGAGTTCGGCGTCCCCACTGGCCAGAGGCTCGGCCCGTCCTTCAAGATGGGCTACGACTTCAAGTGGTGGGACCTGGCGACCCGGTTCACCTGGCAGTTCCTCATCGACGCCGACTCGAACCAGCTGCGGGCCCTGACCAACCAGGCGCTCGAGGCGGACAACCGTCTGATGTTCACCCGCGTGCTGCGGGCGATCTTCAACAGCACCACTCGCGTGGCGACCATCGAGGACGAGGCCGTCAACGTCTACCCGTTCTACAACGGCGACAGCATGGTGCCGCCGAAGTGGAAGAACACGGTGCACACCTCGGGCCACACGCACTACCTCGAGTCGGGGGCGACCACCGTCGACCCGGGTGACGTGCAGGACATGATCAACCACCTCGCCCACCACGGCTACACCATGGTCGAGGGCTACACCCTCGTCCTGCTGGTGAACAGCCAGGAGGGTGCTCTCATCCGGGACTTCGTCAAGGGGACCTCCTCGGCGAAGTACACGTTCATCCCGTCGGCGAACGTCGGAGGCGGCATCCTCATGCCGTCCAACGGCGGCATCGTCGGTGCTCCGACCCTCACGCAGGTGCCGGGGCTGACCTCGATCGGCACCTATGGTCCGGTCACGGTCATCGAGGAGGACTACGTGCCGGCTGGGTACATGGTCATGCTCGCCTCCGGTGGTCCGGAGAACATCAACAACCCGGTGGGCATCCGCCAGCACGAGACGGTTCGAGGTCTCCGACTCGTCAAGGGCATGGACTCGGACTACCCGCTGATCAACTCGTACTACGTCCACGGCATGGGCACCGGTGTCCGCCATCGTGGTGCGGGTGTGGTCATGGAGATCGGCAACGGCGGTACCTACACGGTGCCGTCGGCCTACGCCTGACCCACAACAACCCCTGACTGATGGAGGAGCCTCGGACTAGATACCCGGGGCTCCTCCTCGGTCCGAAGAGAGAGGTGACGTGATGTCACGACAGATCGAACGACACAAGCTCGAGAACCCGGAGCTGCTGGATCCCTACGACATCTGGTACCTTCACACTCGGAACATGTTGCCCGCCGGGGTGACGCCGCCCACGCATTCGCCGTGGGATGCCGCCAACTTCAAGGACGAGGATGACGAACCGGTCGAGGTCGAGATCCATGAGATCTTGCCGGCTCCCACGATCAGCGACCAGGGCGGCATCATCCAGGTCGAGGAGGAGGACTACCTCGACGGGTGGAACAACGATCGACGCCGGGCGGAACTCGTCAAGCGGGGTCTGATCGTCATGGGCACGAAGGATGAGCTCATCGCTCGCCTCCGGCGTTCCGACTCGAACCAGTTGCTCGAGAGCGACTACGACAAGCTCAACCGACTCGGCATGGATGACGAGAAGGAGGAGGAAGTCGAGGAAGAGATCGTCGAGGAGGAATCCGAGGACGACGACGTCATCGAGGAAGAGGATGACGAAGACGAGGAAGACGTTCTCGAAGACGAGGACGACGACAGCTGACGCTGGAGGAACATCATGAGTCGCTCGCAGGAAGACAGGCTTCGGGGCTTGCTCGGGGAAGGGATTCCTGCGAGTGGCTCGGATGCAGATACCATGTTCACGGATGAGGAGGTCACCGACTTCCTCGAGCGAGGTTCAGCCGTGAACATCGACTACCCCGTCGAGGCCGCCGCATTCTTCGGCTGGCAAGAGAAGATGGCCAACTACGCCAACCTGGTGACCGTCAGTGAGGGTAACGCCTCCCGAGAGCTGACCGAGCTTCACCGAGGTGCTCAGCGCATGTTGGAGCAGTTCAGAGGCTATGTGCCCACCCCTGGCAGAGGTCGAGTTCGACTCGGCACGATCGTTCGTGAGTCTCGAAACTGATGGCGGCGTTTCGGGAACAGAACGTTCGAGATCGGCTGATGGCTCACTTCATCAATGCTGATCCAGTCCCCATCACTCTGGTTCGCCCGACCTGGACGACAACATCGTCAGGTGGTCGAGTTCAGCTGGGTGAGTTGATCCTCCCCAGCCAAGAGTTCTGCTTCATTCCCTTCAAGCGGCGACTGACCCAGGAGTACCACTTCAATCCCCAGTCGTACGGCGAGGATCGTGTGGAATTCATCCACTACATCCTGATCTTTAACCGAGGTGCCGACATCGAGGAGGGTGACATCTTCGATTCCATTGGCCATGATCGACTCGACGACGGTTCTTACGAAGTTAGCTTCGTTTCTCCCCGCCAGTGGGATCGAGGTCAGGCAGGCATTCTCTACCGAGGTACCTGATGGCTCGGCCCATACGACCGACAACAACTCGAGTCCGAGGTCAGGGTGGCAGGTTCAGTTCTTCCAACGGCTGGTTTACCTCCAGTACCTTGTATGAGGGGATTGGCCAGTTCCGTATCAAGAACCTGAGAAAGATGGAGCAGATTGCTCATGACCTCGCTCGAGACATGCTCGACTACGCCAAGACGAACGCTCCCTGGAACGATCGAACGGGCGATGCTCGGTCAGGCCTCGGTACTGAAGTCGAGCTTGGGATTCGAGATGAGCTAGTAGTCTCGCTATTCCACACAGTTGACTACGGCATTTGGCTCGAGGTTCGGTGGGGCGGGAAGTACGCTATCATCGACCCAACCATCGATGTCATGGGCCCTCGGTTGTTGCTTCGGATGCAACACATGATGAACGGAATTGTCTACTATGGCTAAGCGCAGCTGGCTGCACACCAAACTCACTGGTCATGCGCCGCTGACGGCTCTGGTGGGTACTCGGATCGAGCAAGTCACGAACCAGATGATCACTCCGGCTACCAAGCCGTTCATCAAGCACCGGTTGCTCTCTGACCGGCCGGACATGATGGGAGATGACCGAGTTCAGACAACTCAGGTCACTTACCTCATCTTCGTCCACGACGTTCCAGGTAGCTACGACAAGATCGACTCGATCATGGTCGTTCTCAAGTCGCTGCTATCAAACGCTGTCGACCAAGAGAATGGCATCATCCGCGTTGTGTGGGAAGAGTCAAGCGAAGACTTCCGAGATGACGACATGGGTACCATCATGCGGTACTGCCGAGTGATCCTGAAGATAAGGGAGTAACCATGAAGATCAAGTACACCAAGAACAACATCCCGGGCTACATCCGGCTGTTCCGGGTCAGCGACCTGGACTCACTCGGAGTCACCCACGATGATGTCGTGAGGTTCACCCAGTCCAACGACTGGACCCTCGACCTGCCGGAGCCGGTTGCTCGTGCTCTGGCCGAAGCTCTCCCCGATGAGTTCGAGCTCGATGAGCCCGGTGAGCAGGAGAACGGAACTCCTGACGAATCGAGCGACCAATCGAGTCAACAGCTCACCCTGGGCGTTCCCGACGCGTCCCAGGCGAATCCGGCCGATCTGGTCGATGATTCGGGCGACTCGAAGCCGAAGAATCGGTCACGAGCGCAGGGGGGATGATGGAACTTCGATGCCCTAACAAGCTCCACGCTATCGCTTCGGCAGGGAGCCAGGGTCACCTGGAAGTCGCCTGCCACAGCCGGTGGTGTGGGAAGCTTGCGGGTGTCGTGGTTATCCATCGATTCGACTTGAGTGACGGTTCACTCGTTACCACTCGGAGGTTCAAGCAGCCTCCCAAGCCGCCCACACATGAAGGAGGTAACAGTGGCACTCACTGACCCGGCTCTGCCGTATGGTCTCCGTGATGTCAAGGTGACTCCCCTGGGTTCGGATGACTCGCTCGGTACCCCCGTCGATCTCCCGGCTGCTCAGACCTTCAGCTTCAGTGAAGCCGAGGAGTTCGAGACGCTGCGAGGCGACGACCGTGACGTGGCCATTCGGGGCAAGGGGCCGAAGGTCGACTTTGACATCGAGGCAGGTGGTATCTCGCTCGACGCCTGGAAGGTGTTGACCGGAGGCACCCTGACCGAGACCGGGGCCAGCCCGAACCAGCAGAAGAAGCTGACGAAGAAGGTCACGGATTCGCGTCCGTACTTCCAGGTCGAAGGTCGATCGATCAACGACGTCGACGGCGACACCCACGTCAAGGTGTTCAAGTGCAAGGTCACGGACACGCTCGAGGGTGAGTTCGCCGACGGCCAGTTCTTCATCACCAGCTGCACCGGCCAGGGCATCGGCAACGCCGACGACGATCTCTACGAGATCACCTGGAACGAGACGGCTGCGGAGATCACCGCTGGCATCAACGAGCTCCAGGGCATCATCAGCAGCGGAACAGGTGGCACGTTCACTCTGACCTACTCGGGCCAGACGACGGGCAACCTCGCCTGGAACATCTCGGCTGCTGCTCTGAAGACCGCTCTCGAGGCGCTCTCGAACATCGCTCCCGGCGATGTGGTCGTCACCGGCTCGACCGGGCTCTGGTACGTCGAGTTCACCGGCACTCTCGGTGAGCAGAACGTCAGCCAGATGACGATCGACACCACGAACCTCACTGGCGGTGACGCAGTCGTCACCACCTTCCGAGCCGGCGCTGCTGGCTAACCCCACCCCATCAACCATCTTCGGATCTCTTGGAGGACAGAAAGATGAATCAGCAACTTCCCCCGCCCGCCACCTCAGGTGCCACACCAGCTGCGACGCCGGTTCAGAGCTGGAAGGCCAAGGTCAAGGGCCATGCAATCCAAGTCCCCTCGGGCAACGTCTGTCTGATGAGGAAGGTCGGTTTGCAGGTGTTCATGAAGCAGGGGATCATCCCCAACTCGCTCATGCCCATCGTGCAGAAGGCTATCTCTCAGGGTAAGCCCCCGAGCAACAAAGATCTCGAGGCTCTCAGCAGCAACGAGTCTCTCATGGATGACATGATGGAGCTCATGGATGAGGTCACTCTGTTCTGCGTGATCGAGCCGAGGGTCGAGCGGGTTCCTCGAGATGACCAGGGAGCCATCATCCCGATCGGAGATGACCGTCGGTCGGATAACCTGCTCTACGTCGATGAGGTGGACATCGAGGACAAGATGTTCATCTTCAACGTCGCCGTGGGAGGTACTTCCGACCTCGAGCGGTTTCGTCAAGAATCCGCAGCTCACATGGAAGACGTTTCAGGACGCTAAGACCTGGGGTGTCCGGCCGAGTGAACTCTTGGCCATCGAGAACGACTACGAAGCTTACTGCTTCGACGAAGCCATATCAACTTGGGGCTCTTACGTGACGTCTGAGCTGGACAAGGTTGAGGGCAAAGACTCTAAGGAGGTAAACCGCAAGAGGCGGGCTCGCCTTCTGAAGTTGATTCAAGCCCCCGATGCTATGAGGTTCAGATCATTCCGTAAGCCATCACCCTGAGGAAACAACATGGCTTTCTACAACCTGGGTACCGCTCGAGGTAAGATCTCGATCGATGCCGACGACCTGAAGAACGCAGATCTCTCCCTGAGAAGCGCCGGCCGGTCAGCAGTCTACTTTGGGGCTGCTGCACTGGCCGGCTTCGGCTATGTCATCGGGGTGGGAGCCAAGTTCGAGAAGGAGATGAGCTTCATCTCGGCGGTCACGAACGCTTCCGAGTCCGAGATGCAGAAGCTTCGCCAGGCCGCCCTCGACTTGGGTGAGCAGGGCCCATTCGGTCCTCGAGAAGTGGCCGCTGGGTTTGTTGACCTCGCCAAGGCGGGTGTGACTGCCAAGCAGATCATCGATGGTGTGGGTGAGGCTGCCATTAACCTGGCTGCTGCCGGTGACATCCCCCTGACCGAAGCTGCTGAGACTCTGGTTAACGCAATGACCTCGTTCGGTCTGACAGCTGAAGAGGCAGCTGCCGCAGTTGACTCGATCGCTGGTGCTGCCAACGCATCGACTATTGACGTTGCAGACTTGGCATACACCCTGAAGTATGCAGCAGCTCCTGCAGCATCCTTGGGTCTCGAGCTGGGTGAGCTCAACACCGCGATCGCCATCCTGGGTAACCAAGGCATCAAGGGTTCTAGAGCTGGTACTAGCTTGAGACGAGTGTTGCTTCAGCTGGCGGCACCCACTGAGGCTGCCAAAGAGCAGATGGAGTCTCTGGGCCTGTTGACCGAGGAGGGAGGCAATGCTTTCTTCACTGCGGAGGGCAAAGCTAAGAGTCTTGAAGAGATCTTCCGACTGCTCAGCGAAGCCACTGCTGGGCTCAATGACCAACAGCGTATTGAGGCGTTCAAGGACATCTTTGGTACCATCGGCTTGAACGGCGCACTCATCTTGGCTGATGCGGTTGGTGCTGAGTGGCAAGAGATGACCGACCAAGTCGGCAATACCACGGCTCAAGAGGTGGCTCGAGAGCGAATGGATAACCTCTCTGGTGCAGTTCGTCGACTTCAGGCTGCCCTCGAGTCAGTGTTCATTAAGGCCGGTACCCCCTTCCAGACTCTTCTGAAGGACCTGGTGGAAAGCCTTCGTTCGATGGTTCTTTGGTTTGGCAACCTTGATCCGAAGATCCAGTCGTTCATTCTTGGCTCTGTTGCTATCGTCGGGTTGCTATCCCTGATGTCCGGAGTCTTCCTCCTCACGATCGGTAACATGGTCCGGACAGTTCGTGTCATGGCTGAGCTGGGCACATCGTTCAGCAAGCTTGGACCGATCATCGTCTCAGCCACACGGGCCATGGCGGGCTTCACAGTTTCGCTGTTGACCAACCCGATCTTCCTGGTTGTTGCTGCGCTGGTTGCCTTGGGGTACGCCTTCTACCAGCTATACAAGAACAACGAGGCTTTCCGAGAGTTCATCGATGGCCTCTGGCAGTCGATCCAGAAGTTCTGGGACAATGTTCTTGCTTTCGTCGGAGACGTTGGGAAGGCCATCAGTGACTTCTTCTACGGCTGGGAGAACGGGTGGAAGGCACTCCGCAACTCATTCAGTAACCAGGGTATCACCACTGGGGCCAACCAGTTCATCGGGGTGATCGAACGCATTGGCAATGCGCTGGGCGATGCTTGGCGATCGGCGGGTGATTTCTTCCAGGCAATCCCTGGTGCTCTGATCGGAATTGCAAACTCGGTCAAGGTTCGCATCGCCCAGATGGTGGCCACAGTGCGAGATGGGGCTACTCGACTGGCTGGCTCGGTCTTGAGCGCCCTGGTGAACCTGCCAGGCCGTGTGGGAGGCGTACTGAGCTCTGCTGCTCGATCGGTGGGTGAGTTCTTCAGGGAACTACCCCGTCGGGTGGGTTATACCATCGGTTTCATCCTGGGCTCCTTCGTTCGACTTGCTCGAGATGTACCGGTGAAGATCGTCCAGATGGTTACGGGAGCGATCAAGGCTTTCTACAACTTCCAAGTTCGATCCATCGAAGCGTTCAAGGAGTGGGGACCGAAGGTCATCGAGTCAGTGGTTAACACCTTGACCACGATCCTCGAGACCGCCTGGAACTGGGCTAACAGCCTGTTTGACATCGTGTGGGATGCTTTCACGACCATGCTTTCGACAGTATGGAATGTGATGAGCCAAATCCCGGGGATCATCTTCGACGGGTTGACCACAGCATTGGATGCTGCAGTTAGCTTCATCCCGAAGTTCTTCTCCTTCTCTTGGGACATGGGTAAGTCGATCATCGATGGGATCTCAGAGTTCATTCTGGGCCTCCCTGATCTCATCTGGGATACGCTGACCGCTGCTATCGATGTCTTCAAGGACTTGGTTTCTACGGCATTTAACGCAGCCAAGGACTTCGCCGGCGGGCTTTGGGATGGCTTCAAGGATGGCCTGGGAATCAACTCGCCATCATTCATCGAGGAAGCGTTGTTCAGGATCAGCGATACGATGTCGAACGCGACTCGAGACCTGCGCCACCAGGTGGGTACGATGCAGTCACTTGGTGCTAGAGTTCCCTATGTTAGCACTGCGGCAGTGGGCCTCGGCTCTGGCCTGCCCGCTGGGGAAACTCACCTCTACACAGCACCCCTGATCGGCCAGGCAACGATCCGGGATGAGCGGGATGCCCGCACCCTTGCACGAGAGGTGGATCGAGTGAGAACTCGTAAGAAGCGAGGCCGAGGAGGCAACGATGGCTCAGAGTAAGACCATCCACTGGGGCGGTGTTGCTTCAACAACAGTTCCCGGGCTGGTGGTCGGTAAGGTAACTCGGTCTCTACTGGGTTCAAACCGGGGAACTCACCGACTGGTCGGAGGTCGAAAGGGAAGCATCTTCTTCGGTCAGCCTCCCGGAACTCGTACTGTTCGAGCTGAGTGCTTCATCGAGTCCGCTACGTTTGAGGATCGTCGAGCTGCCCTCGAGAGCTTGGCTGACTGGCTCGACATCACTACTGAGGCAAAGCTGAGGATCTCAGATGAGCCGGGTGTCTACTACAAAGCAACACTCGGAAGCATCCCTGACCCCGATGAGTGGCGAGAGTTCAGCACCTTCGACCTGGAGTGGATCTGTCAACCTTACGCGTTCGATACCTCAACGACGCTCGAGTCTTGGACCTCGGACACGGACGACACCCACACCTGGGACCCAGGCCTGACGGTTGATGTCGAGCCAGTGATCGAGGTGAGACCCACGGATGGTACGTTGACTTCGTTTCGGGTGACAACGAACAACAAGCAGATGACGATCAACCATACCGTCAGTTCGGGTACCACAATCACGATCAACGGCCAAGCGATGAACGTGACGACGGGGGCCGACACCGATACTGAGGTGGTCGGTGCATATAACCCTGCCAACTTGGTGGTATCTCCTGTGAGCGGTCGATTCCCGACCCTCATCTCAGGGGGTAACAACTCGATTCGATTCCAGCGACTGTCCGGCACAGCGACGCAGATTTCGATCAAGGTCATATTCCGGAAGCAATACAGGAAGTAGGGAGAAGCAATGGGAACGGCCTTCACCGATTCATTGAATACCGACGTCGATGCCATCAAGACTGCGGCGACCTTCGACGATCTGGGAGACGGGACTGAGGACTGGTACACCTGGGGTCGAGTGGCGGACGGAGGCAACGTCACGATCGGGGCCATGGCAGATGCTGCTGTCGAAGGAGGTGCCACATCGGGTTCTCTGGTTGCTCTGTTGAAGGGGCTCCAGAAGGCTGCGGTATCTCCCTACGAGGCATCTGAGACGCCGTCCTCGTCAAGCTCTGGGGTGGTGGCCAACGCGACTGCCACCGCAACGCTCGCTGGTGTGGTCGGCAAGACCAACTACTGCACTGGTTTCGAGATCACGGGAGCAGGGGCAACTGCTGCTGCAGTCGTGGCTGCCACTTTGACCGGTACCGCTGGCGGTACTTTGTCATACACAGTCGTCTTCCCTGCCGGCGCAACTCTACCAATCACTCCAGTGGTGGTCCACTTCGATCCGCCCCTCAAGGCATCGGCCACCAACACGGCGATCGCAGTCAGTGTTCCTGCTGCGGGTGCCGGCAACACCCACGTCACCGTGAACGTTCACGGCTACAACAAGTGAGGTAGCAGATGTCTGACTTCGCCTTGCCCGGCGCCAATGCGTTCCTCGATGGGACTGGTCTGCCGGCAACCCTCTACGTTCAGCTTCACACTGGCAACCCCAGCTCCAACGGCACCTCAAACGTTGCAACCGAGACCACACGCAAGAGCTTCACGCGTGGAGCGGCCTCGGGCGGAACAGCGGAGAATGCCGGGAAGGTCACCTGGACCGGCTACCCAACCGTCGAGACGATCACTCACATCTCGGTGTGGAGCGCTTCCTCGGGCGGTACCTGCTGGTTCGTCGATGACATCGGAAACATCACTCCGGGAAGTGGTGAGACTGTCGAAATCGACATCGGGGGCCTCGACCTGACCATCACAGTCTGGAGCTGACATGAGCGTGGTAGCTACTGGAGGGTCAGTCACTGACATCCTGGGCTACAGAATCCATGTGTTCACTTCTGACTCATCACTGATTGTAACCTCGGCTGGCGATGCCGAAGTCTTGGTTGTCGGTGCTGGAGGGGGTGGAGGCAGAATCCGTGGAGGTGGCGGGGGCTGCGGTGAGGTCTGGTACAACGCAATCCAAGCGTTGAGTGCGACAACTCACACTGTTACGATCGGTACGGGAGGAACTGGAGCATCTGGATCCGGAGCTTCATCAGCCGGTGGAGATGGAGGCTCAACAGTCTTCGGCTCGATCAAGACTGCCGTGGGAGGCGGAGGCGGAGGCGGGGGTGGCTCACTCCTGGGAAAGAGTGGGGCCTCGGGTGGTGGTGGAGGAGGTACATCTTCAGGGACCTCAACTGGAGGTACTGGTACTGTTCACTTCAATGGCGGTAATGGTCGTAACAGTGTAACGGGTACAAACCGAGCCGGAGGCGGTGGAGGCGGCTCTTCAGCTGCTGGAACAAACAGCCCTTCGGCGGGTGTGGGAGGTACTGGGGGAGCTGGAACTGCTTACACCATCAGTGGTTCTTCTGTCACTTATGGAGTTGGAGGTGATGGAGGTAATGGGTCGGCCGGGTCGGGCACTTCAGCTACCTCCAACACTGGTAACGGGGGGCAGGGATCGGGTAACACTGGAAACGGAGGCGCTGGTGGATCAGGGATTGTGGTGGTTCGGTATGCCCTCCCCATCCACAACATCATTGCCTCGATCATCCCTGAGATCACTTTGTCAACAGCTCTCAGCTTGGCCACGGTGGTTCATCCGTTGGTGGTGGGCATTGCTCCGGCCATACAAGTTGCCGCGTCTCTTGGAGTCGATCTCGGATTGGATGCCAGGTCATACGACTTTCCGTCGGCTATGATCGATGCCTATGATCTCGAGGGAAACAGGATTGATCGGGTATGACACAGCTCGCTAACGTGATCGACTTCAACATCGAATCGGTGATGTTCGAGGGTCGTTACCTGTCGTTCAAGTTGAAGTTGAGTGACCCTCGTTGTGACTCCTTCATCTTGGATGGTATCATCTCCTATCGGGGCGTTGACTACTACATCATCGAGCGAAACCCGATTCTAGATGAGGCCGGGGCTGACACCCTGGAAATTCTGGCTGAGATCAACTACCTTCGCCTCGGCGACATCAAGCGTGTGGGGCGTTACAAGCTCAAGAACCAAAGGGCTCGGGCAGGACTCAAGGATATCCTGCAGGGTACTGGGTGGCGAATCTCCGAAGTCAACAACCCAGTTACGACCTACTCGATGGAAGCGACTGACCAGAGCGTTCTAACGTTGATCTGGCAGTGGGCAACCATCACGGGCAATGAGGTTCACTTCAATCCTCGACAGAAGACTGTTCAGATGGTTCCTCAGATCGGGGCTAACCTGGGCATTACGTTCGAGGAAGGTAGAAACCTTCTATCAGCCAAGAAGACTGAGGTTTCACCACAAGCCACCCGCCTCTACCCCTTTGGGAAGAACGGCCGGGGCATCAAGGCAGTCAACAACGGGATCGGTTACATCGAGAACTACGACTACTATACCGACCTGGGTATGACTCTGGGTGAGGCTCGGGATCGTTACCGCAAGGATGAGGTATGGAGTGATCCATCGATCACCGATCGAAACAACCTCTTGACTGCGGCAACTCGTCGCCTTCGGATCATGTCTCAGCCTCAGTCAACGTACGAGGTCAAGGTTGCCGACTTCTCCCGGATCAGCGGTTTCGATGAGACTGCAGTCAACGTTGGGGATACAGTTCGACTGTACTCTGAGACCATCGACATTGACTCTCGTGCTCGAGTAACTCGCAAGGTGGTTTACCCCTACGAGCCCGAGCGCAACACCATCGAACTAACCTTCGGTGAGATCTTGACACCCAACCCGCTTGCTCGGATGGGTCGATCTGATACCGGTCGTGAGTGGGACCTGATCCAAAGTCGAAACCTCGATACTGAACGTCGGATTCGATCGGGGTCGAGTGTTCTGACCCGAGTTCGCGTTCGGACGACCGAAGACGCTGAGTGGGTTCATGGGTTCAAGGTGCACGGGATCGGCGTAGGGACCGGTACAGTTACCCTTTCGTTCACCGATGATGCAACATCGACGGCCTTCTGGTCGGATCAAGTCATCTCGGTCACCCCAGGCTCACCTTTCGACTATGGGATGACCTTTGCTCAGCAGGAAGTTCCTGATGGAGATTACACCTTCACCGTTAGAGCTCAGTCATCGGGCTCCGGGGTTGGTATCGACATCGAACCTGGAGAAGCTGCGTACTGGATCTTGGCTCGAGGGGCTGACGCGTTTGAGACCGTCCTCGAGACCTCAGTTCGGTATGACTTCACCGGAGAAGTTCAGTCGTTCACCGTTCCAGATGACGTGGATGAGATTCTTGTCGAGGCTCACGGTGCGGCTGGTGAAGATGGTGAAGGAGTCAACGCTGACCCCGGTAAGGGTACCATGGTCAAGGCTCGATTCCGAGTCACAGCGGGCCACCGATACGAGGTTTATGTTGGAGGCCCTGAGTGGCCCGACGCAGGAGCTGGCGGAGGAGGGCTGACTGCGGGCGGCGCCGGGGGTGGGTCCACACGCTTGGTAATCGAGGGTGGAAGTCTCAACGACTCCTTGGTGATTGCTCCCGGAGGCGGAGGATCGGCCGGATACGATGGTGTGGGTGATGCAACCCTGACCTTCGGGGGCAACTCTGGCTTCTATGCAGGACTTGATGGCGGTAGCAATGCCTTCTATGGTACTGCTGGCCGGGGTGCTTCAGACTCGGGTGGAGGTGCTGGAGGTACTGGCGGCACGATTAACTCCGGTAAGAATGGTAACTCCGGAACGATCGGCCAAGGGGGAGACGCTTACTACTGGGGCAATGACAGTGTTCTTGTTGTTAGTTCTGGTGGCGGAGGCGGCGGATACTACGGAGGAGGCGGCGGCGGTGGCGAACTATGTGGCGGCGGTGGCGGTACTGGCTACATTGGTAGTTCTGCAGCTGATCTCGAGGTCGAGGACGCGGTGAATAGCGACCTGGGCTACCTCATCATCTCTTGGGACAATCCAGAGTAGAAGGGAACAAACATGGCCATACTCGACAAAGCTCGGCCGCCATATCCCATGAAGCCGATCTCGGCTTTGGAGGGGTATCAGAACGGCCGACTCGACGACCGAGTGCTTGCGGAGGTGACCCGAGGGCTGAAGGCCAACGTGGTCTCAGCTCGCAAGTTCAAGGTTCTGCAGAGCGAAGCAGTGAGGGCGGGTATTCCCCTGTCATCGACGGGCATCAACCGAACCTTCCAGCAGCAGGTCGACCTGCAGAACCAGAGGTACGACAAGGGGTACTTCCCGGGCCGGCGGGACTACAACACCTACGAGGGTGTGACCTATTCGCTCAAGCCGGGTATGGCCATGGCGGCAACGCCCGGCACCAGCAATCACGGCTTCGGTCGGTCCAATGACCTCTGCGTCATGATCAACGGCAAGCTGGTGGCACTGAGGACCTCGGACTTGGTGTGGCTTGCTGAGATGGCTCCCAAGTGTGGCTTGTTCTTCGAGGTCGTCAGCGAGGCATGGCACTGCACCGACTTCAGCGGGGATGACATTCCTCAGTTCGTGATGGACAAGGAACTCGAGCAGCTGCTGATCTTCGTTCCCGAGTTCGGCATCTGGAGCCTCTACCCGCTCGACCCCAAGAAGGCTCCTCTTCGGTTCATCGAGGACCCTGACAATCGCTATGAGTCCGACTTGGTTCGGTATGCTCAAGGCGTCATGCGGTTGAAGGTGGGCTACCCGCTTCTGCTCGACGGCATCTACGGGCCGGTCATGCGAGGCTATGTCCGCAAGCTTCAGAAGAAGCACAAGCTCAAGGTCACGGGCAACATCACTCGAGCAACGTGGAAGGTCATCGACAAGGCGGCGATGGCCAAGTGATTGCTTTGTTCGGTGAACATGATGCCACCGTGATGGTCTCGATCATCGGGGCTTTCTCGCTGTGGATCCAACTCAAGACCAAGAAGGACACCAAGCAGATCAACAGGGCGGTGAATCACGTCAGTGAAGGCGAACCCACAATGATCGACCGGGTTCGTGCCTTGGAGATCTGGCAGCACTGGGTGACCGACGCTCTGGTCCTATTCGCCAAGCATCTTGGGGTGACTCTACGCGAGCCCCCTACCCCTCTTCCGAAGGAAGACAAGCAAGGAGGTAAGTCATGAACGAACGAGTGAGAGCCGCGATCTACCGACTGGCAGTGGCGATCTTCGTCCTGCTGGTTGCTCGAGGTGTGGTTCTGGCCGAAGAGGCTCCCCTCTGGCTCGACATCATCAGCTCGGTTCTCGGGTTGGGTACCGCCGCGTTGGCGACTGCCCACACCTCGATGACCAACGACTCCTCGGGCTAGGCCCACCCAGAGCGTCGCTGCGCTTCTCGCCCCGATTCGGTTTGCTCATCATCGAGCGATCGAGTCGGGGCGAGTTAGCGTGTAAGCGTCTTAGGTTTATCTCTAAGCGATTCCCGTTGATTGATCATATGATGAGCGGGTCATCGATGCCGGATTGATCAGGGAAAGCTTGGGCATACACACCAAAGGAGCCCCCGCTGAGCAGGGGCCCCGATGGCAGCTGACCGAAGAGGGTCAGTCGTCGTCGTCCTCGAGCTCCTCGAGATCGTCATCGTCGTCGTCGACCGGGGGAGCCGGCGCCTTCTTGGCCTTCTTGGTCGGCGCAGCCTCGGCGGCCTTCTTCGACTTCTTCGGCTTGGGAGCCTCGTCCTCGTCGTCCTCGACGTCGGCCTCGGCCTCGGCAGCCTTCTTGGCGGCCTTGTCGGCCTTCAGCTTGTTGAGCTGCTCGGTCTTGGCGGTCTCGATCGCACCGCCCTTGACGGCCTTCAGCACCGCACGCACCTCGGGGTCGGACGGGCCGTCCCAGGCGTACTTGGTCTTGTTGCCGGGGATGATCTCCCGATCGATGGCACCGTCGCGTGCCAGCTTGCGGAGCAGGTTGCGAACCTCACGCGGCTTGTAGTCCTTGCCGGTGCGCTCCTTGATGAGGGCGATGAGGTCACGGACCCCGAACTCGGACGTCGCCTCCTCGGTCTCCTCGGCTTCCACTTCCTCGACCTCTTCGTCGACGGGCTTGGTCTTCTTGGCCATGTCATTTCCTCTCGTGTGGCTGAAGGGCAGTGCGCCCTATCGCTGCAGGTGCTACTTTAATGATGGCTGCTCAACTCGTCAAGGCAACGAGATCAACTTCTTCCACCCCCGATCAGGGTTTGATCCTCGATAAGGGGTAGCATTATTATAGGGGCATGAATCATCAGAAGCTACCCCAGAATCACCAACCGATCAGACCCACGAATGTGGTGCTGGTCTGCGGCAGTAGGGAGTTCCCCTATGAGTCGCTTGTTCGAGATGAGCTCGAGGGCTTGGACAGCACGGGCCAAGTCACCTGGATCCTCCACGGAGGAGCCCGAGGCGCTGATCGAATGGCTGGAGACTTGGTTCACGAGTATGACAACCTGGTCGAGATTCGCATCCCCTACCTCCGCAAGCTTGGCAAGGCCGGCGGCTTTGCTCGCAACCGGGCGATGATTCTGATGATGAACCTCTTCCGAGATGCTGGCTTCAAGACCTGGGCTTTGGTCTTCTGGGAGGACATCAATGATCCCAGCCCGGGTACTGCCAACATGGTGAGGTTGCTCGACAGCCACAATCAGCCAGTAGTTCACATCGACGCCAAGAAGATGAAGAAGTGAGCGGGCGATCTCGAGCTGAGCTGGCGGCGAAGAACAACCCCCAGCTGGCCGACCGATCCTGGCAGGTGTGGAAGACTTGCGAATACTGCGGCCGTAGTATCTGCATCAACAACTACGACGATCGAAAGTCTCGAACTCCCCGGTTTCTGGGCATGGTCATCTGCGTCTGGTGTGACCCTCGAGTCATCGAGGATCGTTGGCTCTGGCGAGATACCACCTCAGGCGCCAAGCCTCGCATCGCTTACCCCATGAGGTACCGAACGGTCATCTGCACGTACCTCGTTCGCATTGCTGCCAAGGACAAGGGTGAGGCGCACTATTCAACGATCCAGAAGAAAGCTCTCGAGTTCTTCGATGGTCAGGGCAAGCCCCACAGTCTGACGCCCATGGTGATCATCCCGACTTCAGCAACTGATGAGGAGATCTACCACTAATGCCCACTTACTACCAATACAAGATCAAGCCGTACAAGCACCAGGTCAAGGCCCTACGAGCTCTGATCCGAAATGGGTTCGGTGGCGCCTTGCTCATGGAGCCCCGAACTGGTAAGACCAAGGTATGTGTGGATTACGCCTCGATCCTGCACCAGGCGGGTAAGGTCGACCGCGTCCTCATCATCTGCCCCTCGGCCATCATGGATGTTTGGGTGGAAGAGATTCGAGCTCACTGCCCATGGCGACGACGTATCACTGTTTGGGATCGAAAGGGTAGGAAGGTTTACAAGCTACCAACCTCAGGCACTGGCATCCTCGACTTTGTCATCATGAACTATGACGCGTTAGCTGTCGCTGGCGCACCTCAGCGAGACCGAAAGACGGGAGCGGTTCGTCGAGATGACGAGGGGAACATCAAGAGGTCGAGGCGGGGTGGTCGGTTCGAGGTTTACAACCAGATCAAGAACTGGGCTCCACACCTGATTGTTCTCGATGAGAGCCACCGCATCAAGTCACCCAGTGCCAAGCGATCCAAGATGATTGTTCGACTCGGGGCTGTTGCGGATTACCGAGTTCTTGCAACCGGTACGGTCGTGACCAAGGCCAATCGTATCCATGACCTCTACATGCAATGGTGTTTCCTGAACCCTGATTCGCCCGTGCTCTTGGATGCCTCAGGCAGTCGGATGAACTCCCAAGAGTTTAAGCAGGAGTATGGTCGGTGGATCGAGAAGAACGGCTACCCTCAGTGGGTGGGTCCTCGAGAAGATAACCTTACTCGACTTCGAGCTGCTGTCCATGATGAGTCATACGCGGTGACGCGAGATGAATGCTTCGACCTGCCGCCTGCCTACCCTGATGTCATCATCCCGATCGACCTGGTCAAGTCAGCCAAGGCATATGATGACATGGCCGAGACGATGGTTGCTCAGATCGAGTCGGGTGAGATCACTGAGGCATCGATTCGGTTGGTCCAGAACCTTCGATTCTCCCAGATCACTTCGGGGTTGGCCAAGACTGAACCCACACCTGACCACCCTGAGGGTCGATGGGTTCGGATCGGCTCAGAGAAGCTCGAGGTGCTTCGAGACCTCTTGAGCGACTGGGCCGAGCAAGATGAGCGAGTCGTGATATGCGCTCGTTTCCGAGAAGACATCCATGCGATCCAAGAAGTGTGCCGCAAGCTGAAGGTCAGGTCATTCGTGCTAATCGGCGGACAGGATCGATCAGAGCGAACCAAGGCGATTCGACAGTTCCGAGAGCATAAGGGTGCTGCGGTGTTCATCATGAACCCGCAAGCGGGCTCGGAAGGTATCGATCTCCGAACAGCGAGCACGATGGTGTGGTACTCACTGACCCAGAGTTACGTGAACTACACCCAGGCTCGAGACCGCATTGCTTTGTCCGGCAAGGCCAACCGCTACGTATTCCTCCTTGCTCGAGGGACCTATGATGAGATTCAGTATGAGGTACTTCAGAATGATGGAGATGTTGCCAAGTTGATCATGAAGGATCCTCGGCGACTCCTGCGTACCCTCTGAGTTCAAGAACGGGGTGTATTGCCCGAATTGAACTCCTCGTGATAAGGTACTGGGTTGAAGGAGGTCAACTATGCTCATCGTAGAAGGACCAGATGGTGCGGGAAAGAGCACCCTGGTCGAGAAGTTCGAGGCCGCAATGGGGGTGACCAGAGAACCCCGATCGGTAACCAGTGATGCTGAGTCATTGGTACCCCTCGGCGACTACATCGTCACAGAGCTGGAGAAGGGGTACGGAAACCGCATCTATGATCGGTTCGCTCTGATCAGCAGCCCCCACTACTCCATGCTGCCGAACCCCACGTTCAGGGCACCCATGACCGACCTGAAGTGGTTGAGTGAGCAATGGGTTGCTCTAACCCTGGTGGATCCACACTTTGTGGTTTGCTTGCCGCCGTTCGATGTGGCATGGGCCAACGTGAAGGATGACCCGAAGAATCAGGTTGTTCAAGATCACTTCTTTGCCATCTACACCGCCTACCAGAACTTCGTAGCCAGCGCTTCTCACTTCCTCAGCATTTGGGTGTGGGATTACACGGAGGGGGTTGACCCGGACTACTTCGTTCAGCGAGTCCTGAGATTCCACCATGACCGTATGGACCGAGAGGCAGGTCGCCGCCGTGGCTGAGCAGGACCCTCGCCAGTTGTACTTGATGCTTCGTCACCAGTTTGAGATGCAGGTGAACGACTTCAAGAACGACCCCCGAGCCATGACTCGGGAACAACGAATCGACTTCCTCCACTGGAACACGACGGCTCTGGGCAGTGAGCTCCATGAGATGCTGGGCGAGATTGGCTGGAAGCCCTGGGCATCGTCGAAGCACATTAACACTGAGGCCGCCTTGAAGGAGATGATCGATGCCTTCCACTTCTTCATGAACATTCTGCTGGCTATCTATTGCCAGATGGACGAGGACATGGGTACCAGTACCGACATCGAAGAAGACACTCCCCTCATGGCCGATGACTTCGTCATGAAGTACTTCAACAAGGCTGCAGTGAACAAAGCTCGTCAAGCCGAAGGGTATGACGGAGTGAGCGGCAAATGCACAATCTGCCGACGTGACATGAAAGAATCCGCACTTTATCTGTGCGGCGAACCGGAAGGGTGCCCCCTCAAGTGACAGTATCAGAAGAAGAGATGCAGGCTCGGATTCGAGCCGCACACGAAGCGAAGCAGCTGGTCACCTCAGCTCGGGATGTTCTGAAGGAGGCGGCTGAACCTCGCATGGGGTTGGTTCCTGTTGCTCCGGTATCGGGCAAGGCCGGAGAGATCCTCCAGCACCTCTACCCCGGAGAGCCAGTGTTCATCTTCCGAGCCAAGGACATCTTGAGTGTCTTTGCGCTCGAGGCTTACGCTGCTCTGATCGAGAAGTACGATGGTCAGGGTGATCAAGCCCTATCTCTGTCCGGCGCCATTCACGGCTTCCGGACATGGCAGAAGACCAATCCCGACAAGGTGAAGTTGCCCGACTGATGGAAGATCGAATCAACCTTCACGCCTTTCGTGCCCCAACTCTGACCGAGCTTCACGACAAGCTCTGTCACAGAATCGTTCATGCCACTGAGGACAAGCTCGACGCTGTCTCTGGGGTAGACGTTCAACTTCACAACACGATCTCGGCTGCCGACTCGATGGTGTGGGACTTCGACCTGAAGAACCTCTGGCTCACGCCTCAACGGTGGACGATGATGGTTCGACAGTACGTCGAGCGAGAAGAGTTCCTTCGTTGGCTTGAGATGTGCACCCGCCATATCGGGTTGAAGAACCGAGGGATCGCTTTGATGCGTACCAAGGTCGTTCAAGCTCGAGGAGGTGAGCAATTCGGCAACAAGGAATCTCGGCGATGGGGTAGTTGCATGATCTCGGTCAGCTACAAGGCCATCCCCCGACCGACCATCACCCTCCACTCCCGTACAAGTTACCTGGGATACCTCAGCGGTCTCGACATCAGCGTCGCTTGGATGATGGCTCGTTACCTCGCTGCCGAGTTGGACTGCAAGGTCGAAGACTTCGCATTCGTGTGGGTCAACGAAGCAGCCCAGTACCACAACTTCAAGTCCATGGCTTATCTGCTCAACCACCCTGATCCGGAGCGACGGAAGCAGTACCGCCGTTGGATCCGTTACACCGAAGCCAAGCTTCGAGACACCGGTGACTGGGACTACGTTGCCAGTCGGCCAGCGATCATGCTGAGTCGAACCTGGATGCAGAAATTGATCCTCATGGATCAGCAGGGGTTGACTCTAGGCGACATGACCTACAACACCTACCGAAGGATTCGCCGTCGGTACCACACCGAGGTCTTGGGTTACGAGCGGGCCAAGGAATTCGAGGGTTGGAGCCACTTCACCAAGGGTCCCCAGAAGGGTGAGAAGAAGGAATTCTTCAAGGCCTACCAGCCCCTCGCCTCGGTCACGATCGACCAGCTCGACTTCAAGCCCATCATGCTGCCCTACTCTCCGGGCAAGTACGGAGCCCCCCTCGATGTTCTGAGCGATGACATCGACTTCGACCTGGATGATGACTGATGCTCAGCCACTTCATGAGACAATACTACGGGTTGATGAACGACATCTGGGTGCTCGGTCAAGAAGTCGAGGTCGGCGAATGGCAATCCCAAGACATCCGTGATCGTCCGGAAATGATCAGTCGAGAGTTGACTCATGTGACTGTGAAGATGCACATCTCTTCAACCGAGGGCGGGTTGATTCACGAAGTTCAGCCAAACATGCCATGGGCCGAAGATCACTTCCGGGAGCGAGTCAGCGGTCAACCTCTCAACCCTCCTCCTAGCGAGGAGTGGTGGCCGTTCCGAGTTCGAGGTAACCAAGACCACAAAGAGGTCGAGGGCAGTAAGTTCTCCCACACCTACCCCGAACGGTTCTGGCCCAAGATGGCCAACGTTGGAGAGACTCGACCGAATGGTCGCCAAGTGTTCGTGCCTCACAACGGTATTCGATACGAGTATGGTGACCTGATCGATGTTCTCAACATGCTCCAGAAGAACCCCTTGACTCGACAGGCTTACCTCCCGATCTGGTTCCCAGAGGACACTGGGGCAGTCGATGGCCAACGAGTTCCCTGCACCCTTGGATACCACTTCCTCATTCGTCGAGGTAAGTTGGATATTGTGTACAACATGAGAAGCTGCGACTTACTTCGTCACTTCCGAGATGATGTCTACATGGCCGGTCGCTTGGCTCAGTGGGTATGTTCTCGGTTAACGGGAGTACAGCCCGGAGATCTGGTTATGCACATCAGTTCTCTTCACTTCTTCCGAGGTGATTACCCCATGGTCCGGGGTGAGTTGATCAAGCGGGGCTATGACCCTGACGCAGGCGAGGAGCCAGTCTATGGCGCGGCCGTCTAGAGATGAAACACTGATGGAGGTTGCTCATGCCTTCTCCCGCCGCGGAACTTGCAACCGGGCTCGGGTTGGAGCTGCCATTGCAAGGGACGGTCGAGTCCTGGCTACTGGATACAATGGGCCCCCGGCTGGCCTTGAGCATTGTAATCCTCAGTGCGAGTCACGACATTCCACTGGTTGTTCTATTGCGGTACATGCTGAAGCCAACGCGATTGCCTATGCGGCCCGGTATGGCATCGGTACTGAGGGGGCCACTCTGTACTGCACACACCTGCCATGCCTTAGCTGCGCTCAACTGATCATCAACTCTGGTATCATCCGCGTGATCTATCACCTGAACTACCGTGATCATTCTGGCCTGCAGTTGCTTCAAGATGCCAAGATTGATACAATGTTATTGCCATGATTCTTGTATCAAGCGACCCCGATTGCACCGCCTGCAAACTTCACCAGACTGCTGACAAGGTGTGTCAGATGGGCTTCTCGAGTCATCGGCAGCCTTCGGTCATGGTCATCTCGAGGATGAACAACTCCAAGTCATTCCAGGAGCAACTCGAGAGGGAATTGACCGACGCTGGTGTGGATGTCGATGACTGCTACTTTACATCCGTGGTCAAATGCCGTACGTTCAAACAAGACCCCGGTCGAGTCGATCTCAAGACATGCACCGCTCTGCACCTCGATCGTGAGATTGCTGAGCTGAAGCCGCAGTTCGTTCTTGCCTTGGGCAACGAAGCTTTGCAGGCAGTTACCGGCCACTCGGGGATCATGAAGTGGCGAGGCAAAGTCGAGGAGGTTACGAAGGGGTCCCACACCTTCATGGCCGTGGCCTCAATTTCACCCGCGTCGATCAACCGAAACCCTGGCCAAGCGGCTGGTTTCCGAGCCGACCTCTCACTGTTCAACTCAGTGATCCGAGGCGATGCTCTCGACCGCAAGATTCCCACGATCAACGTGATCGATACCAAGGAGAAACTGGCTAAGCTTCGTAAGAAGCTCCGGTCGGTACAGGTGATCAGCTACGACATCGAGACTGCCGGCCAGGATGAGTACGACCCCGAAGGGGGTATCGTATCTCTAGCCGGGACATGCGTGATGAAAGACACTGGCAAGGTCTTCATCTTCGCTCTACCGCTAGACCACCCCGGCAGCGTATTCAGGCGGGTGTGGCAAAGGGTACTGGCTATCCTTGCACCTGAGCTCGAGGCGATTCCAAAGCAGGTTGCCCACAACGGCAAGTACGACGCGAAATGGATGCGTCACTTCGGAGTTCACTCTCGAGTTACCTTCGATACCATGTTGGCTGCTCACCTGCTCGATGAGAACCGACGCAAGGGCCTCAAGGAACTAGGACGTACTGAGCTCGGTGTGGCCCCCTGGGGCATCGACACTCGTGACTTGAGGAACACGCCGATCGATGAGGTGTTGACTTACAACGCTCTCGATACCTACTACACCTATCGTCTGTACTTGATCTTCCGACAGCAGCTTGCCGATCAGCCCCATCTCTTCCGCATCTTTACCAAGCTGACGATGCCTGCGAACGAGAAGCTCATCGAGGCCGAGCGACGCGGGGTGTGGATCGACCGAGACAAGCTTGCTACTGCTTACAAGGTCGCTTTCGACATGAGAGCTCACATCGACGAGCAACTCATGGAATGGGTACCCGACCCTTCGGTAACCGAAGACTCGAATGAATGCCCAGTACCCTGGCCCAAGAAGGGTCGAACTCAGAAGTACGTTGACATCAACTTCAACACAAGCAACTTCCTTCGGTGGTGGTTGTTCGATTGGCTTGGGATGCCAGTTCTCGATCGAGGCAAAGCCAAGGACGATGGGTCAGATGGTGCCCCCAGTGTTGCTGAAGCAGTGATGATCGCCCTCCGTGATCTGCCCGACCATCACCCTGTTGTTGACTTGCTAATGGAACGATCGAAGTGGCAGAAGTACTGCAGCACATACGTTAGCCGATACATGGAGATTGTTGACGCCAATGACCGAATCCACACCACCTTCAAGCTCGCAGGTACTGTTACCGGGCGACTTTCTTCCGGCAAGGAAGACGAAGAGAAGATCACTGCAAAGCGGGATCGGGGTCGTGGAGTCAATCTCCAACAGGTCCCTCGAGATCCCTTTATCCGGGGGCTATTCGGGGCATCTCCTGGTTACTCGTTCGTCGAGGCCGACCTAGCTCAGATCGAGTTCCGACTCGCAGCCTTCGCAGCTCGAGAGCGAACTGCCCTCCATCTGATTCGCACGGGAGTTGACGTTCACCTAGCCATGGCGGCCAAGATGACGGGTAAACCTCAGCACCTGGTGACTAAGGAAGAACGAAAGGCTGCTAAGCCGGTGAACTTCGGCTACCTCTATGGCATGTGGTGGACCAAGTTCATGATCACTGCCAAGCTTAGCTACGGCATCGACTTCACCGAGGAAGCTGCTCGACAGAGCCGCATCGACTTCTTCGATATGTACCCGGACTTCGAGCGATGGCATCGACGGCAACGACAGCTGGTACGCAAGTACGGTAGGGTCATCAGTCCGATCGGCCGCGTCCGTCGATTGCCCGATGTCTTCAGTGCCGATGAGGCTGTGCAGAAAGAAGCTGAGCGACAGGCAATCAACTCACCCATCCAGGCGATGGCTTCTGACATGAACATCCTGGCTATGATTCTCATTGACGATGAGTTCCGAGCTAAGGGAATCGATGGTCATGTCCTTGGCACCGTACACGACGCCATCAACTTCGAGATTCGTAACGAACACCTTGCTGAGGCCCTCCCCATTATCAAGTTCCACATGGAGAATTTGCCTCTCGAGGAATACTTCGGTTGCATCCTCGATGTTCCCATCGCCACTGACCTCAAGGTAGGGTCTCACTGGGGTGACGCCAAGGAACTCGACAACGAACAAGTTCTCAACTTCAGCAAATACCACGATCAGTTCGTAGTGGAAAGGTAATCCATGGCTAGCTACTTCACAACTACCCGGGACATTGTGATCCCCGCTGGTAGTCAGTTCCACACCCCGCCCACTCACAGCAGCCGATGGGGGAAGGACTATGAGATCATCGTCGGTGTGGGAGCTGATTTCTCCGGCTACTTCTCGATGGATCTGCAGGCTGCTAGGGAATCAGGCTTGCTTCGGGAAGAACAGCCTCAGTTGGGTTTGGCGACAACCCGTGAGCTTATGGAAGAGCTAGTCGCTCGAGGGGTTCTGGGTGCACCCTTGATCGACGACCTACCCGAAAGCACCCTCAACTACAGAACGGTGGATGCCCAATGACCCGAATCGTGATCTCACAACCTGAGGTCTTCCTCAAGCGATCCCTCGCGTCCGATGATGATGTGATCGAAGCGATGCTCGTCTCGACGATGGGGGACGAAGTGAAGCAGCTCTGGGAAGCTGAGGGGATCGAGGGCATCGATGGGCGCATCCGATTCCTGATGAAGAACCGGCATGGCACCCCCTTCGAGCAGAACTACTTCCAGTTCTTCGTCAAGGCGCCGATTGCCGTCTTCCGTGAACATCATCGCCACCGCATCGGCTGGAGCTACAACGAGGAGTCGGGCCGCTACAAGGTGATGAAGCCCGAGTTCTACATCCCACCGCCCGAGCGACCGCTGATCCAGACCGGCAAGCCGGGCCACTACGTGATGACTCCCGGAGCTCGAGAACAGTATGAGTACATGCTGGCGGAGATGAAGGTGAGCTTCCAAGCTGACTTCAATCGGTATGAGAGCCTACTGAGTGAGGGTATTGCCAAGGAAGTTGCTCGAGGGGTGTTGCCCGTCTATCTCATGACTTCGATGCTGGCCTCGTGCAATGCCCGATCGATGATGGCCTTCCTCAGCCTGAGAACTGATGAGCCCGAATCGACCTTTCCCTCCAAGCCGATGTGGGAGATCGATCAGCTCGTGGCTCGAGTCTACGAGCGAGCTCTCGCTGAGACCATGCCCATCACATACAAGGCGTTCTGCGACTTCGGCCGAGTCTGCCCTTAGACACCCACACCGATTGACGACCGGTAGCGGAAGGGCCTACGATGACGAGCATGACTGACGACAGGTCGGCCTTCAGCCAAGTTTACCATGACCCGGAGACTGGCAAGCCGATCACCACCCACTCGATGATCAAGACCATGCGGCACTGCCCAAAGCAAGCCGAGTACAAGTACGTAGATCGGTTGAAGCCGAAGGTCCTGGGTCGACCGCTTCGATTCGGTACATGGATGCACTCTCTCTACGAAGCTCATCACAAGGGTGAAGACTGGAGGGCAGTTCACCGAAGCCTGACAGCCAAGTTCTCTCAGCTGTTCGACGAGGAGAAGGAAGCGGTCGGTGATCTCCCTCGAGACTGCGCTCGAACGATGGTTTCGTACCTTTGGCATTACCGAGATGATCCTTGGACGGTGCACGAAGTCGAGTTCACACTCGAGGCTGAGCTGCCCGACGGAGGTATCTACCGAGGCAAGGTTGACATGCTGGTCGAGGATCAGTATGGTTTGTGGATCGTCGATCACAAGAACCACAAGTCGCTGCCCGGCCTCGAGTACCGCATCATGGATGCTCAGTCAGCCCTGTACATCTGGGCTGCTCGCAAGTCAGGGTACGACATCCAGGGTCACATCTGGAACTATGTTCGATCGACTCCTCCGGCGATTCCCGAGTTGCTCAAGGATGGCAGTCGACTGAGCAGGCGCAAGGTCGATACAGATTATCCCACCCTGCTCAAGGCAATCCGCAGGTATGGGCTAGACCCGGACGACTACCGAGACTGGCTGAACCGACTGAAGGCTCAACAGTACAAGCATGGTGAACCTCAGACATCACCTTTCTTCCGTCGAGACATCCTCGAGAAGGACCCGGCGATGCTCAAGCGGGTTGCCACCGAGGCGTACGCGACTCACCTTCGGATGCACGGCTACCACTGGGACAAGAAGCACGCGATCGAACGCAACCCAGGCCGAGACTGCAGATTCATGTGCTCTTACGTCGATCTCTGCACGATGGAACTCTTCGGAGGTAACGCTGACTTCCTCAAGCGAACTCGATTCTCGGTCGGTGACCCCATGGACTACTACTACGACAACGAACAGCAAGTGGAGGTAAAGTATCGTGGCTGAGAAGGATTACCTGGCCATCGCCAAGAAGAAGGGCACTCGGGCATCCAAGATGAAGTCCTTCCGGCGCATCATGGTCTACGGTCGGAACAAGAAGGGCAAGTCTCGACTGGGTGTTTCTCCGGGCATCGAGAACGTTCTGGTCATCGATCCCGAACAAGGTGTCTCATCGATGAAAGCCCTCGACCCCTTCGTGTGGCCCATCAGTCGGTGGGAAGACATCCAGGAAGTGTACGGAGCACTTCGTACGGGCAAGCTCACACCGAACCACCTGTCGCAGGGTGAGTCCTCAACTCCATTCAGCTGGGTCTCCGTCGATGGTCTGACTCGGCTCAACAACATGGCGCTGAACTATGTTCGTCGATCCGCCGAGGATCGAGACCTCGACCGACAGCCAGGCATGATCCAGCAGCGTGACTATGGCAAGTCTGGCGAGTTGATGTGCCAGTTGCTGGTGCAGTTCCACACCCTGCCGCTCAATGTCTACTACACCGCTCAAGAGCGCATGTTGACAACCGGCGGTAGTTTCGATGATGATGATGATGCCGACGACGCGGAGGTCTATCTCGTACCTGACCTGCCGAACAAGGTCCGAGGCATGGTGAACTCTCTCGCTGAAGTGATCGGACGAATCTACGTCGTCCAAATCGAACGCAAGGGAGTTCAGGTCTCGGAGCGAAGGCTTCAGATCGGCATCAACAACAGGTACGATACGGGTTACCGAAGCGACTTCGTTCTGCCTGAGGTGATCCGCAAGCCAACCCTACCCAAGCTAGTCCAAATGATGGAAGAAGGAGCATAACCAGTGGGTACAGCAAGTAGCAAGGCCCTCGACTTCACCAACGTCAAGGAGGGTTCGGGGCTTCGTCCCAAGCGACAGCCCGAGGGGGAGTACATCGGAGTCATCAAGGACGTGACCGATGCCCCCACGAAGAAGGACAACACCCCGCAGTGGTGCTTCGTGATCTCCGTCGGTGCGGGTACCTATCCGTACTACTGCCAGCTCACCGAGAACCAGCTCTGGAAGGTCCGCAACATCTTCGTTGCCGCCGGCAAGGCAGTCCCGAAGAAGAAGCTCAAGGTCGACCCGAACACGCTCATCGGCAAGAAGGTCGGGGTGGTGCTCGAGGACGACGAGTACGAGAAGGACGACAAGGTCATCAAGCGGTCCTCCATCGCCGCCGTCCTGCCGCTGTCGGAGATCACGCCGTTGAACGACAACAGTCGTGACGATGACGATGATGACGATGATGACGACGACGATGAGGAAGAAGTCGTTCCGAAGCCGAAGAAGAAGTCGCAGCCCGTCGACGATGACGACGATGAGGAAGAAGTCGTTCCGAAGCCGAAGAAGAAGTCGCAGC